>Ga0182735_1000083_pt1 | contig 135789 bp, 138 predicted proteins | sample eDN5th30CKraftMG_FD_128524 | JGI IMG/M metagenome (GOLD analysis project Ga0182735, IMG submission 128524) | Enriched Miracle-Growth compost microbial communities from Emeryville, California, USA - eDNA 5th pass 30_C Kraft MG (version 2) (version 2) ... | reverse complement strand
CCGACCTGGTGGTTATGGCGGAGCGGCTGCACCCGATCCCATTCCGAACTCGGCCGTGAAACGCTCCAGCGCTGATGGTACTTCGTCTCAAGACGCGGGAGAGTAAGTCGCTGCCAGGTCTGCCAAACGCACATGATCATCTTCTCTAACGATTTCCTGCTGCCTTTGACGCGGGGTGGAGCAGCCCGGTAGCTCGTCAGGCTCATAACCTGAAGGTCACAGGTTCAAATCCTGTCCCCGCAACCAGATCACGCCCGCGCTTGTCGCGGGCGTTTTTGCGTTTTGAGCGCAGTTCAGCGGCCGAGCGTCCGTCAAAAGCGGACCGCGATTTTCAGCTTCGCTTACTGTGTCTCGTTCTCGTTTCACCTCTTGTCCATGTTCTGAGGCGGTTGCCTGCTTCCGAAGCGTGCTTCAATTGTCGCTTTTCGCGATACATTTGGTGCAAGCGCGCTTTCGGCAGAGGTGAAAACGCGCTATCGGACGGTCATGGATGCTGACGCAAAGCCGAGCTTGCCGCGCTACCAGGAGGTGCGGCGCGAATTGATGGATGAGATCCTGGGCGGGCACTATGAGATAGGGGCCGCCTTCCCGACGGATCACGAGCTTTGCGCGCGTTTCGACGTCAGCCGTCATACGGTGCGCGAGGCGCTGCGGGAATTGCAGCGCGAAGGGTTGATTACCCGCCAGCAGGGGTTCGGCACGACCGTGGTGGCCACCGAGCTGCGGCGCAAGCCATATGTGCTGTCCCTGACGACGATCGACGATATCCGCATCGACGCCAACGAGATGCGTTTCGGCATCGACTTCAAGGGCGTCGTGAGGCTCGGTCCGGATCTGGCCGTTCCCGCCGGGCGGGAAGAGGGTGAGCGGTGGCTGCGTGTCGCCGGGCTGCGCCAGCGCGCCGGCGAAAGCGAGCCCCATTGCTGGGCAGAAGTTCTGATAGCGCCGCGCTATGCGGCCATCCGCAACGAGCTCGACGGGTCCCGGCCGATTTACCTGCTGATCGGCGACCGCTTCGGCGTCGATCCCAAGACCATTCACCAGGTGATTACCGGCTATCGCATGCCGCCCTCGGTCGGGCGTGCGCTTGGCGTGTCGGGAGGAACAGCCGGCATATTGGTGCGGCGGACCTATATTGATGATACCGGCGAGCCCTATGAGATCGCCCTCAGCCTCTATCCGGCAGAAGGGTTTCGCAACGAATCCTGGCTGCATGGGCGGCCCGGCGACAAGCGGGCGCGCTAGATGGAGTCCGCCCCGTTAAAATGTCCGTACATTATGCGTTGATCAGTTTCAGTTTAACATGTTAAACAAGTCGACATTGAGGACGATGGGGGATTGGTCCGTACGTTCCATGCGGCGCTGCGAGCCGGAACGCGGATCGGGGCTTTTTTCGGAGCGATCCTGACGAGCGTCGGTCGGAACTGGATGCTGCCGGGAGCCAGGGGCAGTCGGGAGGAGAAGATGATGGCGGATGATGACGCACCTCCACTGCGCGGCCTGCGCGTGCTGGAATTGTCCATGGCGCGCGCGGGGCCGGTTGCCGCGCGGCAGCTTGCCGACTGGGGCGCGGACGTCATCAAGGTCGAGCCGCCGGCGGCGGTGGAAGATCCTTCGCTAGCGGCGCAGAGCTGGCGCGAGACCAGCGATATCCAGAACCTCACGCGCAACCGCCGCTGCATCACGCTCAATCTCAAACATCCGGACGGTATCGCCGCGCTTCGGCGGCTGGCCGGACAAGCGGATATTCTCATTGAGAACTACCGGCCCGACGTGAAGACGCGGCTGGGTTTCGATTATGAGACGCTGGCGGCACTCAACCCGCGGCTGATCTATGCGAGCATTTCGGGCTTCGGCCAGGATGGTCCTTATGCGGGGCGGCCGGGCGTCGACCAGATCCTTCAGGGCATGGGCGGGCTAATGTCGATCAACGGCTTTCCCGACGGGCCGCCGACACGGCTCGGCATTGCCATCAACGATTTCGTCTCGGGCCTGCTGGTCGCGTTCGGCGTGATGGCGGCGGTCTATGAGCGGCAGCGCTCGGGCAAGGGGCAGTGGATCCGCGGCTCGCTCCTCCAGACGCAGGCCTTCCTGCTCGATTTCCAGGCGGCGCGCTGGCTGCAGGATGGCGAAGTCGCCGGGCGCGCCGGCAACAACCATCCCCTGCTTCGCCCGTCCGGGCTCTATGCGGCGGCGGATGCGCCGATCAACATCGCCATGGCGGGGCCGAATATGTGGCCGCGGGTCTGTTCCGCGCTTAGTCTCGACCGGCTGGTCGACGACCCGGACTTTGCCTCCATCGAGGCGCGCATGGCTAATAACGACCAGCTGACGGCGGAGATCGAGGCGGTGACGCGCACGCGCGAGGCTGCGCATTGGGTCGAAAAGCTCAATGCGGCAGGCGTGCCCTGCGGGCCGGTGAATACGATCGACCGGGTGTTCGAGGACCCGCAGGCAAAGCACCTTGCGCTCGTTCAGCATGTCGAATCCGAAACGCTCGGCACGCAGCGCCATGTGCGCCAGCCGCTCGATTTCAGCCGCACGCCGCCGCGCAAATCTGCCGGCGCGCCGGATCGTGGGCGCAATACCGACGAGGTGCTTGCCGATTTCGGCTTCGGCGCGGACGAGGTTGCCGCATTGCGCGCGGCGGGGGCGATCTAGGGTATTTCCGCGCTTCTCACCGAATCGCGGGAATGCTCCATCTTTGTTCTACGCAATTCCGGACGCAAAGTCGCTGCGCGCTTTGCTGGAATTGCTCCAGGAGACACAATGACTGACCGTATCATCACCGAGAAGCGCGACGGCATAGGCTGGCTCACCTTCAACAATCCGGCGCGTCACAATGCGCTGTCCTTCGACATGTGGTCGGCAATGCCGGATGTCTTCGCCGATTTCGATCGCGACGAGGATGTCCGCGTCATCGTGCTGGCCGGGGCCGGCGGAAAGGCTTTCGTATCCGGCGCGGATATTTCGGAGTTCGAGGACAAGCGCGCCGAGGCGGAGGCGATCGCCCGCTATGACGAAGCTGCCGACCGCGCCTTCTCCGCCCTGCGCGGCGCGCGCAAGCCGACTATTGCGATGATCCGCGGCTATTGCATCGGCGGTGGGCTGGCAGTCGCGCTCGGTTGCGACCTGCGCTTCGCATCTGCCGAGTCGCGTTTCGGCATTCCGGCGGCGCGGCTGGGGCTGGGCTATCAATATCCCGGCCTGAGCAAGCTCATCGCCACGGTCGGCCATGCATTTGCGCGTGAAATATTGTTCACGGCCCGGCAGTTCGACGCGACGGAAGCAGCGGCGATGGGGTTGGTCAACCGCGTGGTGGCCGGCGATGAGCTGGACGCTTTCGTTGCCCGAACGGCCGCGGCAATCGCGCAGAATGCGCCGCTGACGATCCAGGCGGCCAAGCTGGCGATCGACGCGGCGATCCAGGATGAAAGCGAGCGCGACCTCGCCGCCGTCGAGCAGGCGGTGAATGCCTGCTTCGGCTCGGAAGACTATGCCGAGGGCCGCCGCGCCTTCGTGGAAAAACGCCGGCCGGTCTTTCGCGGACGCTGAGGCCGCCATGCTGTTCTCTGGCCAGTTCTCTGGGAGGAAATCATGAACTATCTCGACATACCGTCGCCCGACGAACGGGCACTTTCGCGTGCCGTCTCCGCCTTCAGCCGAGTGGTCGGCAGCGAACATGTCATCACGTCCGACAACAAGCTCGCCGAATATCAGGACCCGTTCTCCTTCGATGGCGGCAAGGCGCATCGTCCGGGCGCGGTATTGCAGCCGGGCAGCGTGGAGGAGGTGCAGGCGGTGGTGCGCATCGCCAATGAGCAGAAGATCCCGCTCTGGGTCATCTCGACCGGCCGCAATCTCGGCTATGGTGGTGCGGCGCCGCGCGTCTCCGGCTCGGTCACGGTCGAACTGGCGCGGCTCAACCGTGTGCTGGAGGTGAATGACGAGCAATGCTATGCGCTGGTCGAGCCCGGCGTGCGCTTTTTCGACCTCTACCAGCATGTCCGCGAACACGACAAGAAGGTGTGGTGCTCGGTGCCCGGGCTCGGCTGGGGCTCGGTGATCGGCAACAGCCTGGAGCGCGGCTTCGGCTACACCGCCTATGGCGACCATGTGGCGCAGCAATGCGGCATGGAAGTGGTGTTGCCCACCGGCGATGTGTTCCGCACCGGCATGGGCGCGATCACCAATGCCAATACGTGGAACCTCTACAAGGGTGGCTTCGGGCCCAATCTGGAAGGCCTGTTCCAGCAATCCAATCTCGGCATCGTCACCAAGATGGGCCTGTGGATGATGCCGCGGCCGGAAGTGTTCTATTCGGTAGAGGCGCATGTGAAGGAGGAGGGCACGCTCGTCGCGCTGGTGGATGCGCTGCGGCCGCTCAAGCTCAACGGCACGATCGAGGGCACGCTCACGATCCGCAGCCCGCTGCATATCGTCTCCAAGCTCGCGCAGCGCAAGGACCTGTGGAAGGGCGCCGGCGCGGTGCCAGACGAGGTGATCGACAAGGAGATCATCCCGCGCTTCAACGTGGCCTGGTGGAACGTGAACTTCGGCCTCTACGGCGCGCGCGAGGTGATGGAGGCGCGGTTCCAGGTGGCGAAGCGCGCGCTGGAATCGCTGCCGGGCACCGAGGTCATCGTGCGCAAATATGAGGGCGCGGAGGTGGCCGAGGACACGATCCACGTCACCGACCTTCATCGCGGCGGCATCCCCAACCTTACCCCGTTCTCGGCGGTGAAGTGGCGCGGCGAGAATGGCGGCACGCTGGCCTTCGCGCCGGTTTCGCCCATTACCGGGCGCGATGCGATGAAGCAGGTGGAGATCGTGAGGCGCTACGGCCGGGAATACGGGTTCGACTATTACGGCTCGTTCAACATGGCCTCGCGCAGCATGAACCATGTCTATCAGATATTCTTCGACCGCGACTCCGAGCAGGACATGGCCAATCTGCGCGAGATGTTCCCCAAGCTGATCGCCGAATGCGCGGCGCTGGGCTATTCGGAATATCGTGCGCATCTCGGCTTCATGGATACGGTGGCCGACGTGTTCTCCTTCAACCACAATGCGCTTGGCGAGGTGACCGCCAGGCTCAAGGACGCGCTCGACCCGAACGGCATCCTCAACCCCGGCAAGCAGGGGATCTGGCCAAAGGGCATGCGGGAGACGGCAAGGCCGATGCTTGCGGCGGAGTAAGCCGCGGGGGCCGGCGCGCCTCACGCCTCCGGTGTCGGATCATTGTTCATGAAGATCCGGGCGATCATCTGGCGCAGCCAGATGCTGGCGGGGTCGGCGTGGAAGCGCCGATGCCAGAACTGTTTCACCTCGATGCGTGGCAGGTCGAAATCGAGCGGAAACGCGGTCAGCGGGGCGAAGCGGGCGGCCATGGTCGCCACCGCCTTCGGCGCGACGGCGAAGGCGTCGGCCCGCTGGAGCACGAAGGGAAATGACAGCAGCCGCGTCGTGGCGAGGTCGCGGCTGAGCGTGATGCCGGCCTGTTCCAGCAAGGGCCCAATCCGTCCGCGCGTGGCGGGGCTGGAGGTCATCAGATAGGCCGGCAGCCGGCGCATTGCCTGCGGCATTTCCCCGACCAGCGGATGGGTGCTGGCGATAAGCCCCACATATTCATGCGTATAGAGCCGCTGCTGATAGAATTGCCGCTCGTCGGCATTCTCGATCGTGCCGGAAATCAGGATGTCGATCGCGCCTTCGGCCATGCTGTCTTCGATCGATCGCGCCGGGATCGGCAGCCAGTTCAGTGCCGCATTGGGCGTTTCCTGGCGCATGGCATCCAGCAGCGGCGGAAGCAGCAGGAGTTCGCCGATTTCCGAACTGGCAATATTGAACCTGCGCTGCGTTTCTACCGGATCGAACGGGCTGGCAGACAGGATTTCATGCCGGACCGTGGCCAAAGCGCGCTGTACCGGCTCGGCCAGCGTCCGGGCGAAGGCGGTGGGGGCGAGGCCGGTCTGCGTGCGGCGGAAAAGCTCATCGCCGAAATGCGTACGCAGCTTGCGCAGTGAATAGCTGATTGCCGGCTGGGTGACGCCCAGACGCCGCGCCGCCGCCCGCGTGCTGCCCAGTTCGAGCAGAGCTTCCAGTACGACCAGCAGGTTGAGATCGACACGCGAAACGGGATCGGCCATGCGCGGCAATATAAATGCGATTGATACTGGCTATCAATCCGCTTCCTGCGCGGCTGCGCTATTGTCGTTTCCAGCCAGCCATTGGTGAGCGTCGGACGAGCCGTTTCCAATTCGGTCCGATGCTCGAGCAAGCCGGGGAGGAAGTCATGGAATTGTTGGTGCGCAATGCCTGGTATGTGGCATGCTGGGACTACACGCTTGCCGAGACAGGCATGTTCGCCACAACCATCGCCAATGAGCCGATCGTCATCTATCGCGGCGAAACCGGTCGGCTGATCGCGCTGGAGGACCGGTGCTGCCACCGCGCTGCGCCGCTGTCGCTCGGCAGGCTTGAGGGCGACGACCTGCGCTGCATGTATCACGGCCTCAAATTTGCGCCGGACGGCAAGTGCATCGAGATTCCCGGACAGGACCGCATCCCAGTCCATGCCTGCGTGAAGAGCTATGCTGTCGCCGAGAAGCACAGCTGGGTCTGGGTGTGGCTGGGCAACCCGGCGGAAGCCGACGAGGCGCTGATCCCGCCGGCGACATCGCTCGACGATCCTTCGGTGATGCTGAAGAGCGGCCAGATCGACTATGACGCCAACTACCTGCTGATCAATGACAATCTGCTCGATTTCTCGCACCTGACCTATGTGCATGCGAACACCTTCGGCAATTCCGCGCAATGGGCGCAGAAGCGGCCGACGATCATCAATCTCGACCGTGGCGTGCGCGTGCAGCGCTGGCTGAAGGACGAGTTGCCGCCGCGCGCCAGTGGCGACATGCAATATGAGCGGGTTGATCGCTGGAGCAGCTATGATTTCCTCATTCCGGGCATCCTGCTGATGGATTCGGGCGTCTATCCACCCGGAACGGCGGATGCGTCGAATGACGGCCCGCCGCGCGAGGATATCGCGGCCCTCCAGGCCAACCGCACCTGCCAGGCGGTGACGCCGCTGACCGACGGCACGTCGCGCTATCTCTTCTCCTATGGCCCGACTGCCGCCACGGGCGACGAAGCCCTGCTCAACCGCATGTTCGAGACGGCGAAAGCCGCGTTCGGCGAGGACAAGGCGATGATCGAAGCGCAGCAGCGGACGCTGGCGATCAATCCGCAGGTGAAGATGATGCCGGTCTCGGCGGATGCGGCACTGTCGCGGTTCCGCTGGCTGATGGGGCGGCTGATGAAAGCCGAAATGCCCGAGCCGGCTGCCACCGTCGCGGCGGAGTAGGCCGATGGCGCTCAAACTGGTCGGCGACACGCCGGGTGAGGCGGAGAGCGTGCGGCAGGTGGTGCTGCGCGCACTGTCATCCGACGAGGCGATGATCGATGCCATCGAGGATGATGGAAGGCAGGTGACGATCAGGTTCCGCCTCGTCGTCGATCCGGTACTCATGACGGAACGTATGGACGAGGTCGCGGATTCGCTGGCACGGGCGGGACATCGCCGCGCCGTGCTGCCGATGCTCAGGCTGATCTGACGGCCGTGCCGCCTTTACGCGGCTGACAGGCGAGCCGCCACCTCGGCGATGATGCGCTGCGGCTCCATGTCCATGTCGACCGCGAGCGACCATTCGTCGGGCTGCGGCGGTTCCAGCGTGGCGAGCTGGTCGTCGAGCAAGGCAACGGGCATGAAATGTCCAGTGCGGCGCTCCATGCGGGCGACGAGGGCGGCGCGCGAGCCGGTGAGGTGCAAGAAGAGGATGTCGAGCCCGGAGTGCAACCGCAGCCGATCGCGATAGGTGCGCTTGAGCGCCGAGCAGGCGGCGACGGGGATTGCCTGGTCTTCCGCGCGGCGCTTCATCGCGTCGGCCACGGCGTCGAGCCATGGCGTGCGATCGGCATCGGTGAGCGGCGTGCCGGCTTCCATCTTTGCGATGTTGGCCGGCGGGTGAAAGTCGTCGCCTTCGATCAGCGTCGTTCCGAGCGCCGTCGCCACCGCCGTGCCGACGGTGGACTTGCCGCTGCCCGATACGCCCATGATGACGACAGCCTGCGTCATTGCTGCGTCACACGTAGCGGTTGACCACATTTTCCAGCCATTCCTGCCGCCCCGAACGTGGCTGCGGATCGACGCTGCCCGCAAGCACGCGTGCGGCGATCTGGTCCAGCGTGCGTTCGCCCTTCAACATGGCCTGCGCCTCGGCGCCGTTCCAGCCGACATAGCGCTCTTCCAGGGGCGCGGCGAGCGCCTTGTCCTCGATCATGCGCGCTGCGGCTTTCAGGCCGCGGGCGCAGCAGTCCATGCCGCCAATATGGGCGGCCAGCAGGTCCTGCGGGTCGAGCGACTGGCGGCGCAGCTTGGCGTCGAAATTGGTGCCGCCGGTGGTGAAGCCGCCGCCTTGCAGGATGTAGTAATAGGCCAGCGCCATTTCAGGCACGTTGTTGGGGAACTGGTCGGTGTCCCAGCCCGACTGGTAGTCGTTGCGGTTCATGTCGATGGAGCCGAAGATGCCGAGCGCATTGGCGGTGGCGATCTCGTGCTCGAAGGAGTGTCCGGCGAGAATGGCGTGGCCCTGCTCAATATTGACCTTGACCTCCTTCTCCAGCCCGAAATCCTTGAGGAAGCCGTAGACCGTGGCGACGTCGTAGTCATACTGGTGCTTGGTCGGCTCCTGCGGCTTGGGCTCGATCAGGATCGTGCCGTCGAAGCCGGTCTTCTTCGCATAGTCGACCGCCATGGAAAGGAAGCGGCCTGCCTGCTGGCGCTCGCGCTTCATGTCGGTATTGAGCAGCGTTTCATAGCCTTCGCGGCCGCCCCACAGGACATAGTTTTCGCCGCCGAGGCGTTTGGTGGCGTCGATGCAGGCCTTCACGGTCGCCGCCGCATAGGCGAAGACATCCGGGTCGGGATTGGTCGCCGCGCCCGCCATGTAGCGGCGGTGCGAGAACAGATTTGCTGTGCCCCAGAGCAACTTCACGCCGGTTTCCTGCTGCTTGCGCGCGAAAACGTCGACGATCGCGCTCAGCCGGTCGAGGCTTTCGGAAAAGGTCGCGCCCTCGGGGCGCACATCGGCATCGTGGAAACAGTAATAGGGTGCGCCGAGCAGGGTGAACATCTCGAAGGCGACATCGGCCTTCAGCTTTGCCGCGTCCATCGTATCGCCGAACCAGGGCCGCTCGAAAGTCTGACCGCCGAAGGGGTCGCCGCCGGGCCAGGCGAAGGAGTGCCAATAGGCGACGGCGAAGCGCAGATGGTCCGCCATGCGCTTGCCCATCACCATTTCGTGGGGATCGTAGTGCCGGTAGGCAAGCGGGTTCGTGCTTTCCGGCCCTTCATAGCGGACCGGTTCGATGTTGCCGAAATAGCCGGTGGTCATGTCGTGGCTCCTCTGACTGCGGGGTAGAGACGGCGCCAGCGCTGCCATGCCTCGTCATAGGCAGGCATGAGTGCCGCGTCGGGTTCGATCGTGAGGGCGGTGGCGGGCGGTGTGCAGATCGCGTGCGGGTCCGCGCATTCGGCAGCAATGAGGCCTAGCCGTGCGGCGCCGAAGGCTGCGCCGAAATCGCCATCGGCGGGAATGTCCACCGCGATGCCGAGCACATTGGCGATGGTGGCGAGCCAGTAGCGCGAGCGCGCGCCGCCACCGACCGACGTGACGCGCGCCAGCGTCGTGCCGGCCGCGCGCAGCGCTTCGAGATTGTCGCGCAGGGCGAAGGCGACGCCTTCGAGCACGGCCTGCGTGAGCGCCTCTCGGCCGCTCGCATGGTCGAGCCCCGCGAAAGCACCGCGGATGGCGGCGTCATTGTGCGGCGTGCGCTCGCCGGAAAGATAGGGCAGGAAAGCCAATTTGCCCGGACCTGCGGGCCGTTCGCCCAGCGCGGCGGCGAGCGCGCCGGCATCCTGTCCGGTGATGCCCGCCAGCCAGTTGAGCGAATCCGTCGCCGACAGGATCACGCCCATCTGGTGCCATGTGGCCGGCAGGGCGTGGCAGAAGGTGTGGACCGCGCTGGCCGCATTCGGCCGGTAGCTGTCATTGGCGGCAAACAGAACGCCTGACGTGCCGAGCGACACGAAAGCGCTGCCGGGCTCTACCGTGCCCACGCCGCAGGCCGAGGCGGCATTGTCGCCCGCACCCCCGGCGACGATCGGCGCGCCGTCGATGCCCCATCTGCTTGCCACATCGCGACGGAGGGGGGCTGTCGGCGCCGTGCCCTCGACCAGCGCGGGCATATGTTCCTCGCCGAGGCCGGTCACGCCGAGCAGTTCGCGCGACCAGCGGCGGTTTGCCGTGTCGAGCCAGGCGGTGCCAGCCGCATCCGACATGTCGGAGAAGAAGGCACCGGTCAGCTGGTAGCGAAGATAGTCCTTCGGCAGCAGCACTTTGGCGATGCGGCGGAAGATGTCTGGCTCGTGGCCACGCAGCCATGCCAGCTTGGGCGCGGTGAAACCGGGGAAGACGATATTGCCGGTGATGGCGCGAAAGCGCGGATCGGCATCGAGTTCGGCGGCTTCTGCCGCGCTGCGCCTATCGTTCCACAGGATGCAGGGACGCAGCACCTTGCCTGCCACATCGAGCAGCGTCGCGCCATGCATCTGGCCGGACAGGCCGATGCCGCGGATCGCGGCGACCTTGGCGGCATGGTCGCGGCGGAGCCGATCCATGGCCTGGTCCGTCGCGGCGAGCCAGCTTTCCGGATCCTGTTCCGACCAGCCGGCATGCGGCCGCTGGACCGACAGCGGCACGGTGGCCGAGGCGACGACATGCTTGCCGTCGCTCAGCAGCGCCTTCATGCCAGATGTACCGAGATCGAGCCCCAGATACATGAATCCTCCCCGGCCTTCCGCCCTCGCCAATGGCCTCATCTCCCTTAACAGAGATCGGGGCAGCGTTCAGCTATTATTTCGAGGCGCGAAATAAATCCGACGGGGATGGGCCGCCGGCGAAGAACGGCTGGAAGACTTGTGGTCGGCGATGAGACAAGGGCATGGCTGGGGCGCCTGGATTCGAACCAGGGAATGGCGGTACCAAAAACCGCTGCCTTACCGCTTGGCTACGCCCCAAAATGGCCGGCGCGAGATGCGCCGCGCGCGTGACGATGCGTTTAGCCTAGCCGGTTGCCATCGTCCAGTCAGACAAATGCGATGTGATGAGCTGCGTCCACGCCGAAAATCGCGGCACTCCGGCGCGGCGCAATTCAGCGGCAGGTGCGGGGAAAGGTGGAGATGGCGCGCGCCGCCGTTTCCACCCCGCGCGTCAGTGCGTCGTCGATATCCGCTTCACTCGCCAACGCGGCGAGGAAGGCGGCGTTGAAGGTGTCGCCGGCGCCGACCGTGTCGATCACCTCTACGGTCGGGGAGGGGGCGTGGTGCTGCATGCCCCGCAATATGGCGGAAGCGCCCTGTGGACCGCGCTTGACGACGAGAAGGCGGTCAGGGCGGTCCGCAAGCATTTCCATTGCGCATGCGATGTCGTCGGCCTGCGCCAGCGCGCGGGCTTCCTCCTCATTGATGAGACTGGCATCCGCCTTCGCCATCCAGCCTGCCATTCTTCGCCGCGTCGCTGCGGTCCAGCCCTGTGGCGGCCAGCCGGGGTCGATCGCGGTGCGCCATCCCCGCGCGGCCAGTGCATCGAGCAGCGCGTCGCCATTGTCGGAGAGGTCCGGCATGAGAAAGGTGCCGGACAGGATGGCCCATCTGTTGCCCGCAGTGGCGCGCGGGATGCGCGCGATCAGTTCGCTCGCGCTGGTGCCTTCCAGATGGCCGGGCGTGGTGATGAAGGCGCGGTCGCCGCCCTTGTGGACGATGCCGACCGTCAATGTAGTGGCGCCGTCGAGCACCGTCCAGTCGGTCGTGGCGGCAGGAAATTGCGCGCGCAGCCAGTTGCCATTCACGTCGCTGCCGGTCGTGGCGAGGAAGAGATGCGGCACGCCCAGGCCGGCCAGCGCCAGCGCTGTGTTGCCGGCCGATCCGCCGGGCCGCGTCTCGGCGCGGTCCACCATGATCTCTGTTCCGACTGCGGGCCAGCCATCGATCTCGCCCATTACGAGGTCGACATTGGCATTGCCGAGCACGAGCAGATGCGGGTCGGTCACGTCGCCTCGCCGTCGGTGACCTTGCTGCTGCGGCGCGGCTGGCCGAAATCGCTGACGCGGCGCGCGGCGGCATGGATGACATGAAGCTGCACGGCCGGCAGGAGCTGGAGGGCGGCAGCCAATCCGTTGCGCGCAGGCAGGCGGATATGGATCGCACCGGCGACCGGATCCTGCCGGCCGAGATCGAAGAGGATCGGCCGTAGGCCGTAGGATCGCGCCGCTGCCGCCATGCGGGTGATGCCGGATGCGTCCGGGCCGATTTCGCGGGCGAGTACCAGCACCGTGCCGGGCGCGAGGCATTCGCGCGGACCGTGCAGCAATTGCCCGAGCTCCAGCGCGATGGCCGGTGTGCGGGCCAGTTCCATGAAGGTGAGGGCGGCCGCTTCCAATGCGCCATGGGCCTGTCCACGCCCGGTGAGGAAGAGCGTGTGGCAGGCCGCCAGTTCGGCGACGGCTTCTTCGTTCGGCGTTGCGGCCGGTGCGTCATGCGCCAGCACCTCCATCAGCGCCGCGTCGTCATGGCCGAGATGGTGCAGGATGGCGGCGTGAAGGATCAGCGAGATGACGATGCTGCGCGTCGCGGCATAGGGCCTTTCGGGCTCGCCGCTGCCGGCAAGCACGGGAACGAGGCGGCCGAGCGTGCTGCCGGCATTGAGGGTGAGGCCGAAATGGTCGTGGCGGTTTGGTAGGGCGGCGAAATAGGAGGCGATCTCGCCGGATTCGCCCGACTGCGAGGTGATCAGCGTTACGCGGTCGCCCGGCGGAAGGGGTGCGCGCATATATTCCGACAGGATTTCGGGATAGGCGCGGATGCCGAGGCCGCGATAGCTGGCGGCGGCCATGCGGTTGGCCCAGTGCGAGGCGCCCATGCCCAGCATGACGACGCGGCCGGTGGCGGCGATCCGTTCGGCGATGGGGCGGGCGGCCTCTTGGACCTGTGAGAACGTCGTCCGCGCGTCGCGGAACTGGCGCGCCATCTCGTCTTCGATCTCACGCAAACCGGGCGCGACATCCATGCTCACGCTCCGCGCGGTCGGGCCACCACCGGTATATAGGTTTCCAGTTCCGGTGCAGGGAAATGCACGGTTTCGCCGATCTCGGCGGAGCGGTAGAGGCCCATGAGGATTTCCACCACGGCAAGGCCGTCATGGAACGTTTCCGAAGGCGTCTCGCTTTTGCGGAAGCATTCGACCATGTGGCGGTTCTCGTCGGTATAGCCGTAGACGCCCGCCTCGTCCTCCAGCACCGGCATCAGTCCCTGTTCGGCGTTCTGCTTTTCGACAAGGTCTTCGCCTTCCGAGCCCGTCACGGCGCGCGACATGAAGATTTTCAGGCCGGTGCCGAGCGAGTTGAACTCCATCGCATATTCGGGGCCGAGCAGTTCGAGCTGGATGCGCAGGCCCGCACCCACATAGGCCCATGAGGTCGTCGCCTCGATCATCAGCTCGTTGCCGTCCTCGTCCTCCAGCGTCACCGTGGCTCGGGCGAAATCCTCGGAGGGACGGTTGCGGTAGTCCACTTCCTTGCCGAAGCGCTGCGCGAGCTGGTCGGCGTAGCGGGGCCGGGTCCATTTCAGGTTGGCGACGGTGCCGTTGACGGACTTCACCGTCAGCGAATTGCGCGGCGCATCGGGGGCAGTCAACAGATGCCGCGCCACCTCGACCGAATGGCACATCATGTCGGAGAGCACCCCGCCACCCTGCCTCTCTCCCTGCCAGAACCACGGCTCGTGCGGACCGGAATGCTCTTCCGCCGCGCGGGCGAGATAGGGGCGGCCGGTGGTGGAGGCGGCGCGCCGCCAGATGATCTCCTTGCCGCGCAGGACGGGCGTGGCGAAGACCTGGTTTTCCAGATAGCCGTGGTTGAGGCCGGCATCTTCCGCCAGATGCAGCATCTCGCGCGCCTCGGCCACGGTGCGGGCAAGCGGTTTCTCGCAGGCGACGGCGAAAATGCGCGAGCGCCCGGCCTTCACCTCGGCATGAATGGTGCGCATCACGCCAAGCCGGGTATCGTTGGGCGACAAGATCCAGACGGCGTCCACATCGTCGGCTTGCAGCAGTGCTTCGAGGCTTTCATGGCTGCGGCAGACGCCGAGCCCGAGCCGGTCGACCAGCTTGCAGATGCGCTCGCGGTTGGCCGAATTGCGGCTGTAGACGCCGGTCACGTCGACATGGCGCACGCCGACCATGGCGCGCAGGTGGAACTCGGCGATGAAGCCGGTGCCCACGAGGCCGATCCGCAGCTTCTCCCTCGGGAAATCACTCATCATTGTCTCCGTTATTTCATTGCGGCGGCGGCGCGGTCGTGGCGCGCAGGCACAGGACCGTTTCCATCTCCACCGGCCCGGCAGGTGCGGCCTCTCCGGCGATGCGGTCGAGAAGCAGCCGCATCGCCTGCCGCCCGATCTCCATGCGCGGCTGGCTGACGGTGGTGAGCGGCGGGTAGAAGGCCTCGCTGAGGAACAGGTCGTCGAAGCCGACCACCGATACATCCTGCGGCACGCGCAGGCCCATGCGGCGCAACTCGTTGATGGCACCGAAGGCCATTTCGTCATTGGCGGCGAAGATGGCCGTCGGCGGCTGCGGCAGCGCGAAGAGCGCGCGGCAGAGCGCCTGCCCGGTGCGCAGCAGATAGTCGCCCCGCTGCTCATATTGCGCCGGTATCGGCAGTCGCGCGGCCTGCATGGCGGTGCGGAAGCCTTCCAGCCGGCGCTGCGCCATCACTTCGGGCAGCGGGCCGGCAATGTGGGCGATGCGCTTGTGGCCGAGCGCGATCAGGTGCTCCACGGCCATCCGCGCCGCCGCGGCATTGTCGATCTGCACATGTGGCAGGCCGGACCCTTCGATGATCTCGAGCGCCACAACCACCGGCAGACGAGGCAGGTCGGGCGCGTTGGCGAGGCGCGCCGGCAGCTGGCCTGTCATCAGGATCATGCCGTCGGCCTGGCCGTCGCGCAGCATGTCGAAATAGCTCGCCTCGCGCTCCGGCTCGTTCTCGGTATTGCCCATGAGGACGGAATAGCCGGCATCGCGCGCGGCCGCTTCCACGCCCTTCACCACTTCGAGATAGAAGGGGTTGCCGATGTCGCGCACCACCATCAGAATGGCCATGGTGCGCTGGGTCCGCAGATTGCGCGCCGGCACGTTCGGCCGGTAGTTCAGCGCCCGCGCCGCTTCGCGCACGCGCGACAGGGTCGGCTCGGCGACGAGGCCGGTGCCGCTTAGCGCGCGCGAGACGGTGGCGGGCGACACGCCAAGCTGGCGCGCAATGTCCTTGATGCGGGGGCGAGCGTTCATGCACGCATGGCCCGCCCGCGGCCGTAGAACAGCATCAGCACCAGCAGCGTGGCGCCGAAGATCATCTGGCGGCCGGATTCGTCTATATTGACCGTGGTCAGGATCGCCTGGAGCACGGTGAGCATCACCGCGCCGGCCATGGTGCCGGTATAGCCGCCCTTGCCGCCCGCCAGCGAGGTACCGCCGAAGACCACCGCGATGATGGAGGGCAGCATATATTGCTCGCCGACATTGGCGAAGGACGATCCCGAATAGCCGATGAGGCAGATGCCGGCGATTGCCGCGAAGGCGCCTGAGAGCACAAAGAGGGCGATGCGCACCGCCTTGACCGGCACACCCGCCATCCATGCTGCATGCTCGTTGGAGCCGATGGCATAGATGCGTTGGCCGAACACCGTGCGGTGGAGCAGCAGCGCCATCAGCACGCCGATGGCGATCCACAGCCAGATGATGCCGGGCAGGCCGAGCAGGAAGGGCTGGGTGACGAATTGCGACAGGCCGGGCGCGGCGCGGCCCGAGGGAATACCCTGCCGGATGACGATGAGCAGACCTTGCAGCACGCCCAGCATGCCGAGCGTCATCACCAGCGGCGGGATGCGCAGCAGCGTCGTGCCGATGCCGTTGATCAGGCCGATCAGCGCACCTGCGGCAATGCAGGCCACGATCGCCATGGGGATGCCGGTATCGCTGCCGCTCATCAGATTGCCGGCGATGATGGCCGACAGCGACACCACGCCGCCCACCGAAAGGTCGATGCCCTCGCGCCCGCCGAGGATGACGAGGTTCTGGCCGGCCGCGACAATGCCGAGCAGGGCGGCCACGATCAGCAGGCGCAGGATCTGCTGCATGCTGGCGAAGCCAGGCGACAGCGCTTCGCCCAGCACCAGCAGCGCCACGATGAGCGCCAGCGCCACGACGAGCGGCTGGCGGATGAATGCCGTCAGGCCGCTCATGCGCGTGCCCTCCGGCCGACGAGGATGCCCGCCATCAGCGCCAGCAGGATCGCCAGACCCTGGACGAGGTTTTGCCATTCGGATGGCGTGCCGACGAAATAGACCAGCGAATTGATCAGGCCGATGATGAGCGCGCCGATGACCGCGCCCGCCACGGTGCCGACGCCGCCCGAAAGTGCGCTGCCGCCGAGCACGACGGCTGCGACGGAGAACAGCGTCATCTTGCCGCCGACAAGCGGGTCGCCGCTTGCCGTATCGCCGGTGATGCACAAGGCAGCAAGGGCAGCGAAGACGCCGCACATGGCATAGCCCTTGATGCGGATGAGCGTGACCGGCAGGCCGCTCTGATAGGCCGCCTGCGCATCGTCGCCCACGGCAAGGAGCTGCGTCGTCAGGCGAGTACGGGAAAGCGCGTAAAGGAGCACAGCCAGCACCACCACGACATAGAAGACGAAGGGTATGTCGAGCATCCGTCCGCCATAGGTGCGCCAGAACAAGGTGGGCGCGGGCGTGCCGGCGACGGGCATGATGTAGAGCGCCAGGCCGGTGAAGAAGATCGAGGTGGCGAAGGTGGCGACGATGGCCTGAAGCCTGAGCGCGGCCACCACGAGACCGTTGACGATGCCGCAGGCGACCCCGACGCACAGGCCGAGCGCGATGGCGCCGAAGACCGGCAGCGCCTCACCGCCCCAATGCTGCATGAGCGTGACGACAGCGACATTGACCAGCGACACGATCGCCCCGACCGACAGGTCGATGTCGGCGGCATAGACCACATATGTCTGCGCCACGGCCAGCAGCATCAGTGCCAGATAGGTCTTGATGAGGCCGGTAATGCCGACAAGGCTGACGCTGCGGGGCTGGTAGAGGCCGTTGAGCGCCAAAAGCACCACGAGGATCAGCAAGGCCGGCAGGAAGGGATAGCGCTCCAGCACGCGCTTGAAACCGCCCTTGCGGCGGGCAGGGGTCGCGAGATCGGTCATCGGGCGGCCTCATAGGCTGCTTGGGTGAGGTTGAAGCGCGTGCGCTCCTCCCCGCGCAGCTCGCGTGTCACGCGGCCGCCGTTGAAGACGAGGATGCGGTCGGAATTGGCAAGCAGCTCCGCATCTTCCGACGAATAGAGCACGATGCCCATGCCCTCCGATGCGAGCTTGCGGATGAGCACGAAGAGATCGGCCTTGGCCGACAGGTCGATGCCCTTGGTCGGGTCGTCCAGCAGGAGCACGCGCGGCCGGTCGATCAGCCAGCGGGCGATCACCACCTTCTGCTGGTTGCCGCCGGAAAGCGAATTGATCGGCAAGGAGAGGCCGGCAAAGCGCGTATTGAGCGTCTTCAGCGCGGCGAGCGCCTTTTCGCGGAGTGGCGCAGGGCGCGCGATCTGGAGCCCCTTCAGCAGGAAATGGATCGGCGTGACATTCTCGATGATGGGCCGGCCGTGGATCACGCCATCGCGGCCGCGGTCGCCGGAAACATAGGCAAGTCCGGACCGGATCGCCTGCCGCGGCGTGGCATTCGACAGCGCAACGCCGTCGAGCGTGGCTTCGCCGCTGGTGGCAAGCACGCCGAACAGCGCCTTGAGCAGCGCCGACTGGCCCTGGCCATGAAGGCCGCCGAGGCCCAGGACTTCGCCCTTGGCGACGCGCAGCGAGATGTCGCGGAAGCCGGGGCCGGAAAGCCCGTCGACGCCGAGCAGCGTCTCGCCCCGAAAGGGTGCTGCCTCCGCCACGGGTTCGGCTGCGAGCGCGGACCGCGCCCCGACCATCATCTCGACCACCTCGGCGGGATTCGTCTCGGCGATGCGGCGTGTGCCGACGGTCTCGCCGTCGCGGATCACCGTCACGCGGTCGCCGATCTCGAAAATCTCGTCCATGCGGTGCGAGATGAAGACGATTGCGCGTCCTTCCTGCCGCAGGCCGCGCAGGATCTGGAAGAAGCGCTCGACCTGGGCGCGGTCCAGTGCCGAGGTCGGTTCGTCGAAGATGAGCACCGGCGCTTCGCTCGCCAGCGTCTTCATGATCTCGACCAGTTGGCGCTGGTCGGCACGCAGCGCGTCCACCGGGCCGTCGGCGTCGAAATCGTCACCTGTGACATCCGCGAAGAGCGCCGCATAGCGTGCAGCGCGGGCGGCAAGTGCGGATTGGTCGACGAACACGCCGCGCACCGGCATGTCCGGCAGGCAGATGTTTTCCGCCACGGTGCGATGCGCCGCCAGCGACAGTTCCTGATAGAATATGCCGATGCCCAGCGCCCGCGCCGCCTGCGGTCCCGAAACGGCCATCGGCTGCCCGTCGAGCAGCACCTCGCCGGCATCGGGCTTCACCACGCCGGCGACGATCTTGCACAGCGTGCTCTTGCCGGAGCCGTTGGCGCCGATCAGCACATGCACTTCGCCGGCCTCGATCTCGAGGTCGCCGCGGCTGAGCGCCACCGTCGCGCCGTAAGCTTTCCTCACGCCGCTGAGCTTGAGTTTCGCCATGGTGCCTTTCCGGTCGCGATCAAGGCAATCGCATATCAGGTTGCGACATTGGGCGGCAGTTTACTCCCACCCCTAACCCCCTCCCCCCAAGGAGGGAGAGGAACTTGGCGCCGGCGTTTCGGTGTCCCCCTTCCCCTCGTGGGGAGGGGTTAGAGATGGGAGGATACGCACCGCGCTCGCCAGGAAAGCGCGGCCGGCCGCGTCCCTCCGACGAGGACTGCCTTATTTGAAGAGCGCCTCGGCGTCCTCGATGGAAAGCTGGCTGGTGTAGGAATAGTAGCCGGGCTTTCCTTCCAGCGCCGCTGCGGCTTCGGCGAGATTGGAGGAGTCGATGAAGGGGATCGGCAGGTACATGGCGTTGCCGTATTGTCCCGCAGTTGCCGGTTCCTTCAATTCCTTGCCCTGCAGCAGCAGCACCGCGACGTTGAGCGCCGAAGCCATCACGCCGGGAGGGTTCACGGTCGCACCCGAATTCAGCTTGTCGGCGGTCCACAGGTCGATAAAGTCCTTGCGGATCTCACCGGTCGCCGCGATGTCGCCAGTCTTGCCGGCATCCATGATCGACTTCCAGGCGCCCGCCGCCATGCCGTCCTGGACGAGAACGCCGTTCACGTCGGGATAGGTGGCGAGGATGTTCTGCATCGCTTGCTGGCCCTGTGCCTGGTCCCAGTTTGCGTTGACCTCGTTCACCAGCTTCATGTCGGGATGCTTCGCCAGCACCTCTTTGTAGCCGGCGACGCGCATCTCGTTGGCCGGATGGCCGGCGACGCCGTTGATGGCAACGATATTTCCCTTTCCGTCCAGCGTCTTGGCCAGCCATTCGGCGCCGGCGGCGCCGTAGGCCTTCTGGTCGATGCCAACATAGAGCGCGTCGGGCGAGGAGACCTCGGCATCGGTGGCGATGACCAGGATGCCGGCTTCCTTGGCCTGTGCGAAGACCGGGTCGAAGGCGGTCGGACTGTTGGGGTTGATGATGATCGCGTTGACGCCTTCATTGATGAAGTTGCGCACATGGGCGATCTGGCCGGGCACGTCGACATTGGCGCTCTGCACCACCACCTCGACATTGTGGCCCTTTTCCTTCCAGGCGGCCGCGGCGGCCTGTGCTTCCTCGATCATCTGGGTGCGCCATTCGGAGCCGACCCAGCCATTGGAAAGGCCGATCTTGAAGTCGTCTGCACTGGCGGAGAATGCCGTGACCGCGATGGCGGCGACGGTGGAGAATGCGATTGCGGTGATCTTCTTCATTTTCGTCCTCCCGAAACTGAACGGAAAGCATGATAAACATGGAATGAAATCGATTTCAATCGGCCGATCTGACGGTTTTCCGTTTCGCATATCCGAGGCGGCCGTTTCCGCGCGCGCATGCTGATTGACACCTTCAGAAAAGATTATCATGTTAACAAATGCGGCATCGAAATGCCGCCGGCAATCTGGGAGGAGAGCCAATGCAGACACCCGTCCTCATCGTGGGCGCGGGGCCGGTCGGACTAACCGCCGCGATCGACCTGGCATGGCGCGGCATCCCGTCCGTCATCGTGGAAACACGCTATCCGGGCGAGCCGCCGCCGGTGAAATGCAATCATGTGGCCTCGCGTACAATGGAGACCTTCCGCCGCCTCGGCTTCGCCGCCGATGTGCGCGCCGCCGGCCTTCCGTCAGACTTCCCCAATGACGTCGTCTTCCTTACCACCTCGACGGGGATGGAACTCGGCAGGGTGCTCATCCCCTCGGTGGACGAGCGCGCGAACGGCCCGATGGACGGCTATATCGACAGTTTCTGGCCGACCGCCGAGCCGCCGCACCGGATCAACCAGATCTATCTCGAGCCGGTCATCTTCGCCCATGCCAGCAAGCAGAAGCTCATCACCATATTGAACCGCACGCGGCTCGAAAGCTTCGCGCAGGACGAGAGCGGCGTCACCGCGCAGGTGCTCGACCTGGAGAGCGGCACGCAGAAGACGATCCGCGCCGACTGGATGCTGGCCTGCGACGGCGGACGCTCCGGCGTACGCAAGGCGCTCGGCATCAAGCTGGAAGGGCAGGCCGAGATAGCGCGCTATCTCTCAACCCATGTCCGTGCGCCGAAACTGCTCGGCCTGATGGACGGCCGCCGCCGGGGCTGGATGAACCATGCCTATAATGGCCGCCGAACCGGCAATGCCGTGGCGATCGATGGCAAGGAAGAGTGGCTGGTGCATGCGCATCTGAAGCCGCATGAGAAGGATTTTTCCGCCATCGACCGCGACCGCGCCATCCGCGACGTGCTGGGTGTGGATGACGATTTCGAATACGAAATCCTGAGCAAGGAAGACTGGATCGCGCGCCGTCTCGTGGCGGAGCGTTTTCGCGAGGGCCGCGTCTTCCTCTGCGGCGACGCCGCCCATATCTGGATCCCCATCGCCGGCTACGGCATGAATGCCGGCATCGCCGACGTGATGAACCTCACCTTTTCGCTGGCAGGCCACATCAATGGCTTCTTCGACGCGGCGATCCTCGACACCTATGAGATCGAGCGGCATCCGATCACCGACCAGCTTTCGCGTTTCGTCGGCGGGCTGGGCGGCAAGGTGGTCAAGCAGCGCAATGCCTACGGCCCCGAAATCGAGGCGGTGGGTCCCGAGGGCGACCGCCTGCGCGCCGAACGCGGCGAGGAACTGATCGCACTCAACGCGCCGCAATATTGCTGCGCGGGGCTCAATTTCAGCTACAGCTACGACAGCTCGCCGGTGATCTTCCATGATGGCGAGGCCCCGCCGCCCTATTCGCTCGGCACCTATGAGCCGTCCACCGTGCCCGGCGCGCGGGCGCCGCATTTCATTCTGGAGGACGGCCGCTCGCTCTACGACGCCTTCGGCCCGTGGTTCACGCTGCTGCGCTTCGATCCCACTGCCGAGGTAAGCGCGCTGACGGACGCCGCTTCCGCCGCCGGCGTGCCCGTGCATGTGCTCGACGTGACGGGGGCCGAGGCCGGAAAGCTCTACCGCCACCGCATGGTGCTGTGCCGCTCGGACCAGCATATCGTGTGGCGCGGCGATGAACTGCCCGCCGATTGCCGCGAGATGATCGAGGTGCTTGCAGGCCGCCGGATGAGCGCACGCAAGGCGCAGGCCGCCGCGGCCTGAAAAAACCTTGCAGCCCGGCGGAAATCAAGACGCTCAGTTCAACGGGATGTCGTTGTCTGCCTTGTCGGCCTGATAGACCTGCGAGAGCGCGTCGTACTGGTCCGAGATTTGGGCGATGCGGGCTTCGGCTCCGCTCCTTTCGTCGGCAGGCAGCGCACGGGCCAGATGGCGCAGCGTGAAGCTTTTCCAATAGGCGTTTTCGGTATTGTAGCCGCCGGGGTCGAGCCGGAAGACCTCCTTGAGGATGTTCAGGTCGTGGGGGATGGCGAAGCTGTCACGGGAATCCTCGTGGCTGAACAGGTAGTAGAAATTGTCGAAGCCGGTCCAGGTGATGGCCGACAGGCACAGCGAGCAAGGCTCGTGGGTGGCAAGGAAGACGCAATCGCGCGTATCGGGTCGGTCGGCCCTGGGCAGTTCGTAGAAGCGCTTCAGCGCGTGCATCTCGCCATGCCAGAGCGGGTTTTCCGTCTCGTTGTTGGTTTCGGCGATCACCACCGACATGTCGCTCTTGCGCAGGATCGCGGCGCCGAAAAGCTTGTTGCCTGCAGCCACGCCGGCGCGGGTCTTTGGGACAATGTCGTGCTCGATCACGTCGAAGAGCCGGTTGACCAGCGATGTGTTGGACATGATTTCAAGCCTCCGGAAGGCGGATTTCATAGGGCTCGGGGAAAAGATGTTCCTCGAGATTGTTGCCGTCGCCGCCACGGTCGACCACCAGAAAATCCTGCGGTGCGCCGATGGGCGTCAGCACCGCATGCCAGCGGTTGCGCGGATAGTTGACGCCCTGTCCGGGCCGTGTGAAGAAGGCCTGCGGCTCGCCCGGTCCCTCCGGCGTGTCGGCGCAGACCACGACGAGGAAGGGTGCGGGCGACAGCGGCATGAATGCCTGGCTGCCGAGCGGGTGGCGCTCCACCAGCTTCAGCGGCAGCGGAAAGGCATAAGGTTGGCCGCGAAACAGCGAGACCAGCACGCGCGGGTTCGGCCCTTCGGCCTCCACCTTCGCCAGATCGTGGACGCGCTCGCACATGCCGCCATTGATGGGAAAGCGCTGCGGTCCGTCCATGTCGATGACGTCGCCGAAGGGCGCGAAGGCTTCGCGGGTGAGGGCGCGCGCGGTGATGGCGCGCGTCAACGGAAGGTCCCGCCCAGCTTGGGATGGCGGTTCACGTCCTTGTAGAGCAGGTAGCGGAAAGGCCCCGGACCACCGGCATAGCAGGCCTGCGGGCAGAAGGCGCGCAGCCACATGAAGTCGCCCGCCTCGACCTCCACCCAGTCCTGGTTGAGCTTGTAGACCGCCTTGCCTTCCAGGACATAGAGGCCGTGCTCCATGACATGGGTCTCCTCGAACGGGATCAGCCCGCCCGGCTGGAAGGTGACGATGGTGACATGCATGTCGTGCCGCAGGTCGGCGGGATCGACGAAGCGCGTCGTCGCCCAGGTGCCGCCGGTGTCGGGCATGGCCGCGGGCGCAATGTCGTTCTCGTTGAGGAATAGCGGGTCGGGCGTATCCAGCCCATCGACATATTCGTAGGATTTGCGGACCCAATGGAAGCGGGCTGTCTGCTCGCCCTCATTGTGCAGGGTCCAGCCGCTCGCCGGCGGCAGGTAGGCATAGCCGCCCGGCGACAGAAGATGGCGTTCGCCGTCGAGCGTCACGGTGATCTCGCCTTCGAGGACGAAGAGAACGCCTTGCGCATCCGCGTCCAGCTCGGGGCGGGTGCTTCCGCCGCCGGGCGCCACTTCCATGATGTATTGCGAGAAGGTCTCGGCGAAGCCCGACAGGGGCCGCGCAAGGATCCATGCACGCGTGCCGTCCCAGAATGGAAGGAGGCTCGCGACGATGTCGCTCATCACACCTTTCGGGATGACCGCATAGGCGTCTGTGAACACTGCACGGCCTGTATGGATCTGTGTCTGGGCAGGCAGGCCGCCTGTCGGCGCGTAATAGCTGGCGCGGTTCATTGGCCTACTCCGGCAGGATATCCCTGAGGCGCAGCAGGGCGATTTTCTCGACCTGCCGGCATGCTGTGGCGAATTCGGTGTCGCGGTCGTTGCCGATGCGCGTGCGGAAGGCGTCGAGGATGGCAGCCTTTGTCAGGCCCTTGACGGCGATGATGAAGGGAAAGCCGAATTTCGCCGTGTATTCGCCGTTGAGCCGCGTGAAGGTGTCGCGTTCCGCATCGGTCAGCGCGTCAAGCCCCGCGGATGCCTGTTCGGATGTGGATTCAGGCGTCAGCCGCTTCGCCTGCGCCAGCTTGCCGGCGAGGTCGGGATGCGCATTCAGCACACCGAGCCGCTCGTCGGCGGTCGCCGAACGGAAGATGCGCGCCAGCGCGTTGTGTACCCCGTTTGCGGTGTCGTGCGCCGCGCCCAGTTCGAGATTATATGCGCGCTCGGCAATCCATGGCGAATGCTCGAACACGCCACCGAACTGCGCGACGAAGTCCTCGCGGTTCATACGGCTGGGCCGAAGCTTTGGCGGTGCATAGGGGTTGGTTGCGATCCAGTGCCGCGCAATGTCGTTGCGCGTGGCGATCCATGCGTCGTCGAATGACTTTACATAGTCGATGAAACGCTGGAGCGAGGCCGCGCGGCCCGGCCTGCCGATCAGACGGCAGTGCAGGCCGATGCTCATCATGGCAGGCCGGCCCGCCGCGCCTTCGGCGCGCAGCGTGTCGAAGGCATCGCGCAGATAGGCGAAGAACTGGTCGCCGGAATTGAAGCCCTGCGCGGTGGCGAAGCGCATGTCGTTGGCGTCGAGCGTATAGGGGATGACGAGCTGCGGCGGGATGGCATTGCCGTGCCCATCATGGTCGAGCCAGTAGGGCAGGTCGTCGTCATAGGTGTCGGAAATCCAGGTGAAGCCGCCTTCCTCCGCCGCCAGCCGCACCGTATTGGCGGAAGAGCGCCCGACATAGAGGCCGGCGGGGCGCTCGCCGGTCACCTCGGCATGGAGGCGGATCGCCTCGATGAGGTCGGCGCGCTCCACGTCGGGATCGTGGTCGCGATAGTCGATCCAGCGCAGGCCGTGCGAGGCGATCTCCCAGCCGGCTTCCTGCATTGCGGCCACCTGGTCCGGCGAGCGGGCGAGCGCGGTGGCGACGCCGAACACGGTGGCTGGAATGTTGGCGGCGGTGAACATGCGGTGCAGGCGCCAAAAGCCGGCGCGCGCGCCATATTCATACATGGATTCGATGTTCCAGTGGCGCTTGGCCGGCCAGGGCACCGCGCCCACGACATCCGACAGGAAGGCTTCCGACGCGGCGTCGCCATGCAGGATGCAGTTCTCGCCGCCTTCCTCGTAATTGATGACGAACTGGACGGCGACATTGGCCCCGCCCGGCCATTTCGCATCCGGCGGATTGGCGCCGTAGCCCCGCATGTCCCTTACGTAACGCATGTCGCAACCGTCTCCTGAGCGCGCCGAAGATAATCCATGGACAGTGCTCGATTTCCCAGCAAAAATTTGAAAGAGTTTCGAGGGCATTTCCGGCTTGGAGGGCTTATCGCGCGGCTGCGCGTGGCCCACTATCGCCGGAACATGCATCGGAGGCACGATTGACCCAGTCTTTTGGGACGCAGGCAGCGGGCGGAAGGCTCACCACCCACGTGCTCGATACCGCGGCCGGACGGCCGGCGGCAGGGCTGAAGATCTGGCTCTATCGGGTCAGCGGTAATTCGCACCGCAAGATCAGGGAAGCGGTGACCAATGCGGACGGCCGCTGCGACGCACCGCTGCTTCAGGGCAAAGAATTCCAGCCGGGCCAATATGAGCTCGTCTTCTTCGCCGGCGACTATCTGCGTGCGAGCGGCGCGGAACTGCCGGACCCGCTGTTCCTCGATCAGGTGCCGATCCGCTTCGGCATGGCCGAGCATGCGCATTATCACGTGCCGCTGCTCATCTCGCCCTATGGCTATTCGACCTATCGGGGGAGTTGAGCGATGCAGGTCCGCACGCATATTCGCTTCCTGCTCAATGACGAGACGGTCGAGACGGGCGACGTGCGCCCCGACGAGACCCTGCTCGACTTCCTGCGCCTGCGGCGTTCGCTGCGCGGCACCAAGGAAGGCTGCGCGGAAGGCGATTGCGGGGCGTGCACGGTGCTGGTCGGGCGGCTGGCCGGCGACAGGCTTGTCTATGAGGCGGTCAATGCCTGCATCCGCTTCGTCGGTTCGCTGGACGGCTGCCATGTGGTGACGGTGGAGCATCTGCGCGGTGCCGATGGCGGGCTGCATCCGGTGCAGCAGGCGATGGTGGACTGGCACGGCTCGCAATGCGGCTTCTGCACGCCGGGCTTCGTCATGTCGCTCTACGGGCTGTGGATGAACAGGCCGCGCCCCACCGTGCACGAGGTGGAAAAGGCTTTGCAGGGCAATCTGTGCCGCTGCACGGGCTATGAGCCGATCGTGAAGGCGGCGCTGGCGATCTCCGACTACGGCAGGCTGGAAGCGGACTTTTTGATGCGCGAGCGCACTGCGGTGACGGCAAGGCTTGCCGCGCTGCGCGATGGCGCACGCGTCGAGGTCGGCAGCGGCAAGAACCGCTTCTTTATTCCGTCGAGCGTGGACGACCTGGCTTCCGTCGTCGCGGCGGAGCCCGGCGGGCGCATCGTCGCCGGCTCTACCGATGTGGGGCTGTGGGTGACGAAGCAGATGCGCGACATCGCGCCAGCCGTTTTCATCGGCGGACTGGACGAATTGCGACGCATCGCGGTCCATCCCGACCGGATCGAGATCGCGGCGGGCGTCAGCTACACCGAAGCCTTCGAGGTGCTTTCGCGGCATGTGCCGGCGCTCGGCGCGCTGATCGACCGGATCGGTGGCGAACAGGTGCGCAATATGGGCACAATCGGCGGCAATATCGCCAACGGGTCGCCGATCGGCGATATGCCGCCGCCCTTGATCGCGCTCGGCGCGATGCTGACGCTGCGCAAGGGCGACACGCGACGCACCATCGCGCTCGAGGATTTCTTCATCGACTACGGCAAACAGGACCGCGCGCCCGGCGAGTTTGTCGAATCCATCTCCGTGCCGCCGCCGGCCAAGACCGCGCATTTCGCGGCCTACAAGGTGACCAAGCGGCGCGACGAGGACATCACCGCCACGCTCGGTGCTTTCAACGTGGCAATCGACGGCGGCGGCGTGGTGACATCGGCTTGCATCGCCTATGGCGGGATGGCGGCGACGCCCAAGCGCGCCCGCGCGGTCGAGGTGGCGCTTGTCGGCAAGGTGTGGAACGCCGTGACGGTGGAGGCCGCGCTGCCGGCCTATGAAGTCGACTTCAAGCCCCTCTCCGACATGCGCGCCTCTGCCGAATATCGCATGCTGGTGGCGAAGAACCTGCTGAAACGCTTCCTGCTGGAAACCAGCGGCACGCAAAAACCGTTCACCGTCAGGCGGGCGAGGGCGGCATAGGTGGAGCCATGAACAAGCACACGCTCCCGGATCAGAAGGCGGCGAAAATCGCCGGCGGGGTCCATGCCGATCCGCGCCACGATTCCGCGCGCAAGCACGTCACCGGGCAGGCCGTCTATATCGACGACATTCCCGAGCCGGCGGGCACGCTGCATGCGGGGCTCGGCCTGTCGAACGTCGCCAATGGCGCGATCCACGCCATGGACCTTTCGGCTGTGCGGGCCGCGCCCGGCGTCGTCGCGGTGCTGACAGCGGCCGATATTCCCGGCGAGAACGACATATCGCCGTCGGGCATGCATGACGATCCCGTGCTGGCAGATGGCGCGGTGGCCTTTCACGGCCAGCCGATCTTCTGCGTCGTCGCCCGTACGCGCGACCAGGCGCGGCGCGCGGCACGGCTCGCAAAAGTGGACTATGACGAGCGGCCGGCACAAGTCGGCATCACCGAGCTCGACCCCACGACCGCGCGGCAGGTGGCGACGCCGCTGACCCTGAAGCGCGGCGATGTCGCCAAGGCGCTTGACGATGCGCCACGGCGCATCAAGGGCCGCATGTGGCTGGGCGGGCAGGACCATTTCTACCTCGAAGGGCAGGTGTCGCTCGCTGTGCCGGGCGAGGACGACGAGATGACCGTCTACTGCTCGACGCAGGGGCCGAGCGAGACGCAGCACATGGTCGCCCATGCGTTGGGCGTGCCGTCAAACGCCGTCACCGTCGAAGTGCGGCGGATGGGCGGCGGCTTTGGCGGCAAGGAGACACAGGCGAACCAGTGCGCGGCGCTCGCGGCGGTCGCCGCCCGCAAGCTCGGCCGCGCGGTCAAGCTCAGGCTCGACCGCGACGAGGACATGACCGCCACCGGCAAGCGGCACGATTTCTCCATTGATTACGATGTCGGCTTCGACAAGGAAGGCCGCATCCTCGGCGTCGATTATACATTCGCGCTGCGCGCGGGCTTTTCGGCCGATCTGTCGGCGGCGGTGGGAGACCGGGCGCTGTTCCATTGCGACAACGCCTATTTCCTGCCGCATGTGGAGGCCCGCTCGGCGCTGCTTTTCACTAATACGGTGTCGAATACCGCCTTTCGCGGCTTCGGTGGGCCGCAGGGCATGGTTGGTGCCGAGCGCGTCATCGACGAGGTTGCATTCGCGGTGGGCAAGGACCCGCTCGAAATCCGCAAGCTGAATTTCTACGATCCGATGGGCGCTAAGGGCAGCCGCAACCTGACGCCGTATCATCAGAAGGTCGAGGATTGCATCATCCAGCGCATCGTCGCCGAGCTGGAGGAAAGCGCCGACTATGCCGGCCGCCGCCGCGAGATCGCGGCGTTCAACGCCAACAGCGACTATGTGAAGCGCGGGCTGGCGCTGACGCCGGTGAAGTTCGGCATCTCCTTCACCAAGACGGAGTCCAACCAGGCCGGCGCGCTGGTGCATGTCTATGCTGACGGCTCCGTGCACATGAACCATGGCGGCACGGAGATGGGGCAGGGGCTGCATCTCAAGGTGGCGCAGGTCGTCGCGGAAGAATTCCAGATCGACCTTTCGCGCGTGAAGATCACCGCCACGACGACAGCCAAGGTGCCCAACACCTCGCCGACCGCCGCCTCCTCGGGCGCGGACCTGAACGGCATGGCGGCGCAGAACGCGGCGCGGCAGATCAAGGACCGGCTATGCGATTTCGCCGCCGAGACATACGGCCTGCCGAAGGATCAGATCATCTTCCTGCCCAACCGCGTGCGCGTGGGCAATCAGGAAATCCCTTTCGATGAACTGGTGAAGCAGGCCTATATGGCGCGGGTGCAGCTCTCGGCCGCGGGCTTCTACAAGACGCCGAAGATCCATTGGGACCGGGCCAAGGGCAAGGGCCACGCCTTCTACTACTACGCCTATGGCGCCGCCTGTTCGGAGGTGTCCGTCGACATCCTGACCGGCGAATATGTGGTGGAGCGCACCGACATCCTCCACGATGTGGGAAGGTCGCTCAATCCCGCCATCGACATCGGCCAGATCGAGGGCGGCTTCATCCAAGGTATGGGCTGGCTGACGACCGAGGAACTGGTCTGGGACGACAAGGGCCGGCTGCGCACCCATGCGCCGTCCACCTACAAGATACCGCTCGCCTCCGACCGGCCGAGGATCTTCAACGTGGCGCTGACCGACTGGAGCCAAGCTTACGAGCCCACCATCCACAGGTCCAAGGCGGTGGGCGAGCCGCCGCTGCCGCTCGGCCTGTCGGTGCTGCATGCCTTGTCTGATGCGGTCGCCAGCGTGGCGGATCACAGAATCTGCCCGCGCCTCGACGCACCGGCCACGCCCGAGCGCGTGCTGATGGCGGTGGAGCGGCTGAGAGCTGAGGCCGTTGCAGGGCGATGAGCGCGGCGGCGGAGCGGCTCCGGACCTTCCTTGTCGATTGGCCGGATATCGCCGTGGTCGAGGTGCGCGAGGCGGCGGGCTCCACGCCGCGCGAGGCAGGGAGCTGGATGCTCGTCTCGGCCGGTGCCATCTTCGGCACGATCGGCGGCGGGCAGCTCGAATTCATGGCGATCGACCGGGCGCGGCAGATGATCGCCGCCGGGCCGACGACCGACCTGCTCGACATTCCGCTCGGACCGGAAATCGGCCAGTGCTGCGGCGGGCGCGTCAGGATCGACATCGCGGTCGCTGATACCGAACTGCGCGCGGCGATCCCGCAGCGGATCCTTGCCGAGGAAGCGATGCAGCCGCATGTCTATCTCTTCGGCGGCGGCCATGTCGGGCATGAGCTGGCGCTGGCGCTCGCCCTTTTGCCACTCAACGTTACCGTGGTGGAGACGCGTGCCGAGGCGCTGGACGGGTTGCCGCCATCGGTCACGTCCCTGCTGACGCCGGTGCCTGAAGAAGCCGTGCGCGCCGCGCGGGCGGGCTCGGCCTTCGTGGTCATGACGCACGACCATGCGCTCGATTTCCTGATCGTCGGGGAAGCGCTGAAGCGGGCCGACGCCGCCTATGTCGGCATGATCGGCTCCAAGACGAAACGCGCCACCTTCCGCAACTGGTATCTGCGCGAGGCCGGGGGTGCGGATGCCGATCTCGCCCGCCTTGTCAGCCCGATCGGCGGCGACAGGCTGCGCGACAAGCGCCCCGCCGTCATCGCCGCACTGGCCGCCGCGGAGATCGCAACCGCGCTTCTCGTGGCAGGCTAAAGCGCGCCGCCCCTCATCCGGCTGCCGCCACCTTCTCCCCGTTCACGGGGAGAAGTGCCCGGCAGGGCGATGAGGGGCGGCGCAAACGTCGAAGGGCGCTCTGGCTCGCATAGCGCGACACGCAAACCAGCCATCAGGCATCGAGCGAATTCCCGCCCGCCCGAAATGTGGCGGAACCTTGGCGCGCCTGCGTTGTTATTCCCCTGTCACAACAGAGGAAACACCCCCATGCACGGCATCATCTATCTCGTCGGCCTCGTCGTCATCGTGCTCGCCGTTCTGTCGCTGCTTGGCCTTCGCTGAGCGGTGCGGGCCGGCGGCCTCACTGAAAAAGAAGCCAAATCCTGAGGTTCGAACATGTCCATCCACGATGAAACAGTGACGGTGGTCGCGGCTCCTGCAACCGACAATGACCGCTCCTATATCGACTGGCCCGCCATTCTCGCGGGGACCTTCCTTGCCACCGCGATCTCCTTCGTGCTGCTCACCTTCGGCTCGGCGATCGGCCTGTCCATGACGTCCGCGCATGAGGGCGAGGGCGTGTCGCTGTTCTGGTTCGCCATTATCGGCGGGCTTTGGCTGCTGTGGGTGCAGATCTCCAGCTTCATGGCCGGCGGTTATCTGACCGGGCGCATGCGCCGCCGTCATGGCGACGCGACGGAATATGAATCCGACATACGCGACGGGTCGAACGGGCTCGTCATGTGGGCGGTCGCCGTGCTCTTCGGCGCCTTCATCGCCATTTCGGGCGTCAGCGGCGCGGTCAGCACCGCGGCGCAGACCGCGGGCGCCGTCGGGCAGGCCGCGGGCATGGTGGCGGGTGAAGTTGCCGATGCAGCCGATCCCAACGACCTGCTGCTCGACCGGGCGCTGCGCGGAACCGGCCAGCCGCTCGACGATGCGACGCGCGCGCAGGTGGGCCGCGTGCTCGTCAATGCCGCCACAGAAGGCCAGCTCGACCAGGCCGACCGCGACTTCCTCATCAATGTCGTGGCGCAGCGCGCCGGCATTCCGCCCGAGGAAGCCCAGCAGCGCGTCGACCAGCTGGTGGCGCAGGCCAACGAGGTCGAGGCTCAGGCGCGCGAAGCAGCCGAGCAGGCCCGCCGCGTGGGCATGATCGCGGCCTTCCTTGCCGCGGCCTCGCTGCTGATCAGCGGTGCTGCGGCCTATTATGCGGCGACGCTCGGCGGCAACCACCGCGACAAGCAGACCGTTGTCGAAGGCTGGTATCGCCCCTGGTAGTGGCGGCAGATCGAAGCGACAGGCGGCGGGCCCTCGGCCCGCCGTTTCATTTCAGGATGTCGCGGATCATGCGCTGGCAGCGATCCGCCATGAAGTCGAGCAGCAGCCGCACCTTCGGATCCTGGAAATTCTTGTGCGGATAGACCGCCGCGAGCTGGACGGGCGTGGGCGGACAATCCGGCAGGATGACCTTGAGGCGCCGGTCGCGGATGAAGGGTTCGACGTCGAAGCGCGGCTTGTTGACGATGCCGCGGCCGGCGAGCGCCCATCCCGTCAGCACGTCGCCATCGTCGGAATCGAACGGTCCCGCCACGTCGTAGCGCAGCGGGCCTTCGGGCGTCCGCAGCGTCCAGTGATATTCCTTGGCACCGGGGAAGCGCAGCAGCAGGCAGTCATGGTGGTCGTCCACCAGTTGCTCCGGTCGCAAAGGCTCGCCGCGCTTCTCCAGATAGGCCGGTGCTGCCACCAGCACGCGCTCGCAATCCATGATGCCGCGCATGCGCAGGCTGGAATCCTCCAGCAGGCCGAGGCGGAAGGCGACGTCGATGCCTTCCTTCATGATATCGACATTGTGGTCGGACAGGCGCAGCCGCACCTCGATGTCGGGATAGCGGTCGCGGAATTCGGGTATGCCCGAGGCGATGAGCCTGCGCCCGAGCCCCAGCGGCGCGGTGACCCGGATCGTGCCGCGCGGCTGACCCGAAAGCGTGCCGACGGCGGCCTCCGCTTCCGATACCGCCTCCAGCACCTTCTTGGCGCCTTCGTAATAGACCCTGCCTGCCTCGGTGGGGGTCAGTTGCCGGGTCGTGCGATTGAAGAGCCGCACGCCGAGATGCTTTTCCAGTTCCTTGATACGGTTGGAAGCCACGGCAGGCGAGACGCGCATGTCGCGCCCGGCGGACGACAGGTTGCCCAGTTCCACCACGCGGACGAAGACGGCGATGTTGTCGAGGTATGCCATGAGCCCTCACCCCACCCCTATATGATCGGCCGCCGGCTTTCAGATTTTTTTGAAAGTCATGGCGCATCTCCCCTCTTTTACCAAAAGGATCGCGTCGTAAACTCATCCGGCGATATTTACGGGGCAGCGCATGTATGACTACGCGATCTTCTGGGAATGGCTGAGCTTCGCGGCACGCTGGCTGCATGTCATCACGGCCATCGCCTGGATCGGCTCATCCTTCTATTTCATCGCGCTCGATCTCGGCCTTGTGAAGCGCGAGGGCATGCCGGAAGGCGCCAGCGGCGAGGAGTGGCAGGTCCATGGCGGCGGCTTCTACCATATCCAGAAATATATGGTCGCGCCGGCGCGCATGCCCGAGCACCTGACCTGGTTCAAATGGGAATCCTACAGCACCTGGCTGTCGGGCTTCTTCCTGCTCGCCATCGTCTACTATGCCGGCGCCGACCTCTATCTGATCGACCGCAACGTGCTCGACGTGCCGCAATGGGCGGCTATCCTGATCTCGATCGCCTCGCTGGCGGTGGGCTGGATCATCTACGACCTGCTTTGTCGCTCGAAGCTGTCGGACAACGACACGCTGCTGATGCTGGTGCTCTTCCCGATCCTCGTGGCCATCGCTTGGGGCTATACGCATCTCTTTACGGGCCGCGCCGCCTTCCTGCATCTGGGCGCCTTCACCGCCACGATCATGTCGGCCAATGTCTTCCTGATCATCATCCCCAACCAGAAGATCGTCGTGGCGGACCTGATCGCCGGGCGCAAGCCGGACCCGAAATACGGCAAGATCGCCAAGACGCGGTCGCTGCACAACAACTACCTGACGCTGCCCGTCATCTTCCTGATGCTGTCCAACCACTACCCGCTGGCCTATGCTACCCAGTTCAACTGGGTGATCGCGGCGCTGATCTTCATCATCGGCGTGCTGATCCGGCATTATTTCAACACGGTGCATGCGCGGAAGGGCAATCCGCACTGGACATGGGGCGCGTCGGCGGTGCTCTTCATCGTCATCATGTGGCTGTCCACCGTGCCGGCTGCGCTCACCGGCGAGCCCCGCGCTTCGGCGCGGGCGGAGACGATGATGGCGTCGGCGCATTTCGCCGCCGTGCGCGACACGGTGATGGGCCGCTGCGCCATGTGCCATGCGGCGGAACCCGGCTGGGACGGGATCGTCTTCGCGCCCAAGGGCGTCCATCTCGATACGGATGTGCAGATCGCGGAGCATGCGCGGGACATCTATCTGCAAGCCGGCCGCAGCCACGCCATGCCGCCCGGCAACGTGTCGTCCATGACGCCGGAGGAACGCGCGCTGCTGGTGGCCTGGTTTGAGGAGGCTGGGCGGTGACGACACTCCTCCTGCGCGGCCGCACGCTCACCTTCATCACCGAGCCAGAAAGTGCGGATGACCGCGCTTCCTACCGCTATGAGGACGATGGCGGCGTGCTGGTCCGCGATGGCAGGATCGCCACAGTCGGGGATTTCGCGCAACTCGCCGCCGGGCAGGGAAAGGGGACGAGGGTCCTGGACCATCGCCCGCATCTCCTCCTGCCGGGCTTCATCGATGCGCATCTGCACATGCCGCAGATGCAGGTGATTGCCAGCTACGGGGCCGAATTGCTCGACTGGCTGAACGACTACACATTTCCGGAGGAAACCAAGTTCCGCGATGCCCAGCATGGGCGGCGCACCGCGCGGCTATTCCTCGACGAGACCGTGCGCCACGGCACCACGACCTTCGCCGCCTATTGCACGGTGCACCGGCAGAGCGCAGATGCGCTCTTCGCCGAGGCATTGGCGCGCGACATGCGCATTGTCGCTGGCAAATGCCTGATGGACCGCAATGCGCCCGACGGGCTGACCGATACGGCGCAATCCGGCTATGACGACAGCAAAGCGCTGATCGCCGAATGGCACGGCAGGGGGCGGCTGCACTATGCGATCACGCCGCGCTTCGCCATCACCTCGACGCCGGAGCAGATGGAGGCGGCGGGCGCGCTCTGCCGCGAGCATCCGGACCTGCATATGCAGACGCATCTGTCCGAGAACCACGCGGAAATCGCCTTCACGCAGGAGCTCTATCCGTGGTCGAAGGACTATACGGATGTCTATGCGCATTATGGCCTGCTGGGGCCGAGGGCGCTGTTCGGCCACTGCATCCACCTGTCCGAACGCGAGGCGGATGCGCTGTCGGACTCGGGCTCGGTGGCGGTGTTCTGCCCGACCTCCAACCTGTTCCTCGGCTCGGGCCTGTTCGACTACCAGCGCTACCGCTGCCGCCGCAAGCCGCTGCGCGTGGCGACGGCCACGGATGTCGGCGGCGGCACGAACTATTCCATGCTGCGCACCATGGACGAAGCCTACAAGGTGATCGCCTTGCAGGGCGAGAAGCTCAACCCGCTCGCCGCCTTCTGGCAGATCACGCTGGGCAATGCCAAGGCGCTGTCGCTGGAAGCGCATGTCGGAACGCTGGATGCAGGCACGGATGCCGACATCGTGGTGCTCGATTCCCGCGCCACGCCCGCCATGGCCCTGCGCATGGAAACGGTCGAGACACTTGCGGAAGAACTCTTCCTGCTGCAAACGCTGGGCGATGATCGTGCGGTTCGGGAGGTCTATGTTGCGGGAAGAGCGGCGAAGGGGGAATTGCGGTAGCTGTTTTCCGATGAGGTCACCATGCCGCTAGATCGAATCGCCCCCCACGCGCTCTTCACTTCGCTCTTCTCCGCCGCGGTTTCGGCGGCCGACCCGCGGCTCGTGATCCGCAAACACCTGCCCGAACGTCCCAAGGGCCGCACCATCGTCATTGGTGCCGGCAAGGGCTCGGCGCAGATGGCGCAAGCCTTCGAGGAAGCCTGGGACGGGCCGCTGGAGGGCGTGGTCGTCACGCGCTACGGCTATGGTGCGCCGTGCAGGCGCATCGAGGTGCTTGAGGCCGCACATCCTGTTCCCGACGAGGCGGGGCTGGCCGCTTCACAGCGACTGTTCAGCGCCGTTTCCGGCCTGACCGCCGACGACCTGGTGGTGGCGCTGGTCTCGGGCGGGGGCTCGGCGCTGCTGCCGTCACCCCCGGAGGGCATGACGCTCGCCGACGAGATCGCCGTCAACGAGGCGCTGCTTGCGTCCGGTGCGCCGATTTCGGCGATGAACACGGTGCGCAAGCATCTTTCCACCATCAAGGGCGGGCGGCTGGCGCTGGCGGCGCATCCGGGGCGTGTGGTGTCGCTGGTCGTTTCGGATATTCCCGGCGACAATCCGGCCTTCGTGGCATCCGGACCGACCGTGCCGGACGGAGCGACCCGACAGGATGCGCGCGACATCGTGGCAGCATGGAAGCTTGACCTGCCAGCGGCTGCCTTGCGCCATCTCGAAACCGCCGCCGCCGATGCGCCGAGGCCCGAAGATCCGCGCTTCGCCGCCAATGCGGTGGAGGTGATCGCCTCGGCTGCCGTCTCGCTCGAAGCTGCCGCACAGGCGGCGCGTGAGCAGGGCATCGAGGCGGTCATCCTGTCGGATTCGATCGAAGGCGAGGCACGCGACATTGCCGGCATGCATGCGGCCATGGCGCGCGAGATCGCCACGCGCGACCGGCCGTTCAACAAGCCGGTGCTGCTTCTGTCGGGCGGGGAGACGACCGTCACCATTCGCGGCAAGGGTGGCAAGGGCGGACGCAATTCCGAATTCCAGCTGGCGCTGGCGCTCGGCATCGACGGCGTGCCGGGCATTCATGCCTTCGCTGCCGACACGGATGGCATCGACGGTTCCGAGGACAATGCCGGCGCTTTCGCTGATCACACAAGCGCGGCGCGCATGCGGGCGGCGGGCGTCGATCCGCGCGCCGCACTTGCCCGCAATGATGCCTGGACGGCGTTCGACGCCGTTGGCGACCTGTTCGCGCCGGGGCCTACGGGCACGAATGTTAACGACCTGCGGGCGGTGCTCATCAGATAGCGTTTCATGCCGCTGCCCCGCTGGATCAGATATCGTTCAGCGGAAGGTGTCGTGCTCGGTTGGGTGTCAGCCGGCAATATCGATGACGCCGCAATCCCCAGTCTCGGTGCCGAAGGCGATGCGGCGGCCTTCGCGGTCCCAGCTCAGATCGGTGAGCGGTCCCTTGCCGCCGCGCCGCAGCAGCACTTCCTTCTGGTCGGCGCAGCGCGCCGCCAGCACCATGCCGTCGGCATAGCCGATGGCGACGATCTCGTCGGCCGGATGGAAGGCGACGGCGGTCACCTGCGCGTCGCCGCGCGTGCCGAGTTCCAGCGGCGCCTTGCCCATCGGCCCGTCCTTGGCCTGGAAGGGCCAGACGATGGCCGCCGGCGCGCCGGAGCTCGCCAGCCAGCGGCCTTTGGGGCCCCATGAGAGGCTTTTCACCTTGGCGGGATAGCCGCTCATGCGCATGTGCTTGCCATCGGCGAGCTTCCAGCCGTGCAACGCGTTTTCCTGCATGGCGGTGACGAGGAAATTGCCGTCCGGCGAGAAGGTGATCTGCGTATGCGCGCCGGCCCATTCGAGCTCGACGGGCTTTCCCTGGACGGCGGGGAAATGCAGCGTGGCGCCATTGTAGCGCGCGACGGCGATCCGCAGGCCCTTCGGGGCGAATGCGACGTCCTCGGCCGAGCGCGGGTGCTGGAATTCGCGCAGCGTGCCATCCGGCATGCGCACATAGGCGACGCGCCCGCTGGCGAAGGCGATCGCGCCCTGCGGGCCGGCGGCGACGCTGTTGATCCATTTGCGGTCGATCTCGGCCAACGTGACGATATTGCCGTCCGCGCCGAGCGACAGGACCTTGCCGTCCTCGCCGCCGGTGATCAGCGCCTTGCCGTCGAGCGTCGGCCGCGCGCAGAGCAGGCCGTCATGCGCGGTTACTTCCTTATGGCCGTCCGCCAGCCGGTGGACGGTGCCTTCGGCAAGCGCGAAATGCGGCACGTCGCCGATCCAGGCCGTGGCAATGCAATGTCCGGGAAGGTCGAGCGGGGCAATGGTCGGCACGGTTTCAGGTCTCCTCGGGCATTGTGCGCGCATCCGGGTGCAGGACGCGTGCTTCGCGGACCGGAATACGCGTATCCTTCGCATAGGTGAAGACGAACCAGTCGTCCCAATTGTCGATCAGCCAGTCCACCGCGAGGCCGCCATCGGCGCCTCGGCTGGCAATGGGGAAATGATGCAGGATCAGGCCGGCCTTGCGGCCCGAGACGGTGACGATGCCGAGCCCGCAATCGTCGCTGCGCGGATCATAGACCAGAAGATCGATCGGGCCGGAGCCCGGCCCGAGATCGTAATTCCGGGAAAGCCGCAGAATGTCGCCGGGGGCGAGCGCCTGCCCGGCGAGGTCGATGAGCAGCGGCAATTATGCCGCCTGGCAGGCTTCGAAGGTGCGCCGCAGCCGCTCCTCGTCGAGTTCACGGCCGATGAAGACGAGGCGCGTCTCGTGCTTCTCGCCATCCTTCCATGCGCGCTGGTGGTCGCCCTCCAGCAGCATGTGGACGCCCTGCAGCACATAGCGGTCCGGATCGTCCTTCAGCGCGATGATGCCCTTGAGGCGCAGGATATTGGGCCCGTCCATCTGCGTGGTCTTCTCTATCCACGGGAAGAATTTCCGCGGGTCCATCTCGCCGCCGCGCAGCGAGATCGACTTCACGGTGACGTCGTGGATCGCCGAGGCCTCGCCGTGATGGTGGTCGTGATCGTGGTGATGATGATCGTGGTCGTGATGATGGTGGTCGTGATCGCAGTCCGGACCGCATTCATGGTCGTGATCGTGATCATGGTGGTCGAGGAAGTGCGGATCGTTGTCGAGCGCGCGCTTGAGGTCGAAGGCGCCGCGGTCGAGCACTTCGCTGAGCGCCACGCCGGAACGCTGGGTGCGGTGGATTTTCGCGGCCGGATTGATGGCGCGCACCGCAGCCTCCACGTCGCGCAGTTCTTCCGGCGTCACGAGGTCGGTCTTGTTGAGGACCACCACGTCGGCGAAGGCGATCTGGTCTTCGGCTTCCTTGGAATCCTTCAGGCGAAGCGGCAGGTGCTTGGCGTCGACAAGGGCCACGACGGCGTCGAGCTTGGTCTTGGACCGCACGTCGTCATCCATGAAGAAGGTTTGCGCCACGGGCGCGGGGTCGGCCAGACCGGTCGTCTCCACGAGGATCGCGTCGAAGCGGCCGGGGCGGCGCATCAGGCCTTCCACGGTGCGGATCAGATCGCCGCGCACCGTGCAGCAGATGCAGCCATTGTTCATCTCGTAGATTTCCTCGTCGGATTCCACGATCAGATCGTTGTCGATGCCGATCTCGCCGAATTCGTTGACGATCACGGCGTAGCGCTTGCCATGGTCTTCCGACAGGATGCGGTTGAGCAGCGTGGTCTTGCCCGAGCCGAGATAACCGGTGAGCACGGTGACGGGGATCTGTTGCTGCGTCTGCGACATGGCGAACCTCTGCAATTTTAGATGGCGTGCCGCCGATATAGGATGTGCGGCGGCATTTTGCACGGGGCAGAATCTAGGCGAGTATATCCAGATCGAAAGCGGCGACGTCGCGCAGCAGTGCGATGAAGCCTTGCGCCGCGTGCTGGATCATCGCCTCGCCAGCTTCGGCGGTTGCGGCAGCGGCATTGCCCGCGACGCCGTCGGGCGACAGGTCGTGCATCGTCCAGCCGAAGGCATGCGGACCATAAGCGCGCAGATGGGTGAAGTCGCGGGCGAAGGTCGCCTGACGGCTGGGAAAGTCCTGCGCCTTCGCCATGTCGACCAGGTCAGGCCGCAAAGCGCGCATCACCGAGGTCTCGATGAAGCCGCCATGGATGCCATAGGCGCGTTCCTCATCGCTTACCAGCCCTTCCGGATAGCCGAATCGCGTCCAGCTCGTGGCGACGGCGAGCATGCGGTGGCGCACCCGCAATTCCGTCGCCACGACGGTCATCAGCGGGGCGTTTCCGCCATGGGCGTTGAGCATGACGAAGCGGCGGATGCCGCGCCGTGCGCAGTCGGCGCCGATGCCGATCCAGCGCTCGATCGCCTCCGAATAGGTCAGGGTCCGGGTGCCTGCGACATCCATGTGCTCGATCGAATAACCGATGTGTTCGACGGGGAGGAGTTCGATGTCCAACTCCGGGGGGAGGTCGGCGGCGACGCGAGCGGAAATCCCTTCGGCGATGATCGCATCGGTTTCGAAGGGCAGATGCGGTCCATGCTGCTCATGGGCGCCGAGGGGCAGGATGGCGATGGCGGGTCGATCTGGTGTCATAAGATTGATAAAACGCTCTGGCATGAGGTGATGCATCTTGCCGGCAAAGAATGTGCCTGATCGCCGGCAAGGACGCGGTACGCTATCTTGAAGCGTGACGGTCAGCTTATGCAATCCCAACGGGTGAGGGGAAGACATGGCCAAATCCGGAAAGACATCCGCAGCCGCACGGCTCCAGTCCGTGGCGCGCCTGTCGCGCACGGCGCTTGCCGCGCGGCTTCTGCAACATGGCTTCTATGCCGGGCAGGACCAGATCATGTTGGCATTGGCCGAAACCGACGGCCTGACGCCCGGCAACCTTGCGCAGCGGCTCGGCGTGCGCCCGCCGACGATCACCAAGACCATCAACCGGTTGCAGGGGCAGGGCTTCGTCGAGCGCCGCGCCAGCGAAAACGATTCGCGGCAGGCGCATATATGGCTGACCGAGGCTGGCAGCGACGCCATTCGCGGCATCGAGAAGGCGGTGCGCAAGACCGACAAACAGGTGGCCAAAGGCCTCGACAAGAAAGAACTGAAGCTGCTCATGAAGCTGCTTTCACGCATCGAGGCCAATCTGTCGGAGATTGCCCCGCCGGTTGTCGAGGACGACGAGCCCGACGAGGAGGCCGCGGCGGCCTAGCGCGGCGGACGTTCTTCGTTCAGCCGTGCGACGCCTCCGCCCGGCTGCAAATGCTCCGGCTCGAACGAGCTTGCGGTCGGCGCGCATTGCCCGCAGATTGCGGCCGAATCGGCAGGATTGAACTGGAAACACCTTGCAGCAGAAAAAGGCTGATGGCGGGACGGCGCCCGCCGCCATACTCCTGTTCCTCGGCGCGCTCGTTTCATTCATCTTTCTCGACACCACGGCCAAATATCTTGGCCGCCAGGGGCTTCACCCGCAATTCATCGCGTGGATGCGCTTTGCCGTGCATCTGGTCCTCGTCTCGATCATCTTCCGGATATGGTCCAATCCGCTGCCGCTGCGAACCGGGAACCTGCCCATGCAGGTGCTGCGCGGACTGTTCCTTTTCGGCTCGACGATCTTCAATTTCTTCGCCCTGCGCACGCTGCAGCTCACCGAAAGCACGGCGATCTACTTCCTGTCGCCCATGGTGGTCACGGCGCTCGCGGGACCGGTACTGGGCGAATGGGCCGGCTGGCGGCGCTGGGCGGCGATCGGCGTCGGCTTCGCGGGAATGCTGGTGGTGACACGGCCGGGGCTCGCCGCATTCAATATCGGCTACGTCTTCTCCATCCTGTCGATGCTTTCCTATTCGGCCTATCTGCTGATGACGCGCAAGATGGGCGCGACCGAGAGCGCAGCCAGCCTCATCTTCTATTCGGCGCTGGCGCCGGTGGTGCTGATGTCGCCGCTGGTGCCGATCTATGGCAGCGTGCCGCCCGACCGGTTCCTGTGGCTGGTGCTCGTCCTGCTGGGCGTCTACGGCACGCTGGGCCACTGGCTGCTGATCAAGGCCTACAAGCTCGCGACCACGACCCAGCTCGCGCCGTTTCCCTATCTGCAGATCGTCGGGGTGACGATCTCGGGCTATCTCGTATTCGGCGATATTCCGGACAAATGGACGGTCGTCGGCTCGGCGATCATCGTGGCGTCGGGTCTCTACATCGTCCAGCGCGAGCGCAGGCTGCGGCTCAGCAACAGCGCCGCGCCCAATCTGGACGACGAGGAGATCGCGAAAAAACTTTGACACCGAACGAGCTTGTGGCCTAACGCCCTTAAACAGTTTAAATCCGGCGGAGGAGGCGGCGCTGGCGCAGAAGATCAAACTTTCCACCATTGCCGACAGTCTCGGCGTGTCGACCGCGACGGTTTCGCTGGCGCTGCGCGACAGCCCGCTCGTGGCGGATTCGACGCGCGAGCGGATCAAGGAGCATGCGCGCGAAATCGGCTATATCTACAACCGGCGGGCCGCTTCGCTGCGCACCTCGCGCTCCGGCATTGTCGGCGTGGTCGTGCACGACATCATGAACCCGTTCTATGCCGAGATCCTGCGCTCGATCGAGACCGAGCTCGACCGCTCCCGCCAGACTTTCCTGCTCTCCAACCATTATGACAAGATCGAGAAGCAGCGGACCTTCCTCGATACGCTGCTCCAGCTGGGGGCCGACGGGGTCATCATGTCGCCCGCCATCGGCACGCCGCCGGAGGACATCCGCCTGGCGGAGGACAATGGCATGCCGGTCGTGCTGATCGCGCGCTCGGTCGAAGGCGCGGAGGTGCCGGCCTTCCGGGGCGACGACGCCTATGGCACGGCGCTGGCCACCAACCATCTCATCTCGCTCGGCCACCGGCGGATCGCCATGGTCGGCGGCACCGACCAGACCTCGACCGGCCGCGACCGCTATCTCGGCTATGTGTCGGCCATGCAGAAGGCCGGGCTCGAGGTTTCACCGGCCATGCGGCTCGCCGGCCCGCGCACCAAGCAGGGCGGCTTCGAGATTTCCGGCGAGTTCCTGGCCCTGCGGGACAAGCCCACCGCGGCAGTGTGCTGGAACGATCTCGTCGCCATCGGGCTGATGAACGGTATTGCGCGTGCCGGGCTGGTGCCGGGCGTCGACATTTCCGTGACAGGCTATGACGATCTGGAGGAGGCTGCCATCGCGACGCCGGCGCTCACCACCGTGTGGAACGGGCAGCGCGAGGTGGGGCGCCGCGCCGCGCGCGTGCTGCTCGACCGGCTGAACGGGGCGACGGTGAAGACCAGCCTCGAACTGATCCGCCCGGAATTGCATGTGCGGCAATCCACGGCCAATCCGCGCAGCCGCTGAATCGGCTGCCAGCTTCCGAAGCCAGCCGTAATGGATAAGCCGGCCGTCTGGGCGGTTGGCAACCACCGGGCGCGTGTCTACCGTTTTCCTGTGAAGCAAGGAGAACGTCATGGCGAGTGCGCATTCCGACGTGACCGTGGTCATTCCCGGACCGGTCCATCCCTATGTCAATGAGCGTATTGCGCGCGAATTCAGCCTGATCGTCCTGCCGACGCCGGATCTTTCCCTGATGACGCCGGAACAGATCGCTTCCGTGCGGGCCATTGCCAGCTACCAGCTCGTGCCGACGCCTTTCATCGATGCTTTCGAGAGGCTGGAAATCCTGTCCAATTTCGGCGTCGGCTATGACGGGGTGGATGCCAGGCATTGCGCCGCCAAGGGCATCATGGTCACGCATACGCCCGACATCCTCACCGAGGAGGTGGCGGATACAACGGTCGGCCTGCTGCTCAATACGGCCCGCGAGTTCAACCGCGCCGAGAAGTGGCTGCGAGAGGGCAAGTGGGAAAGCATCGGCAATTACCGCTTCTCCGCCGCCACCCTGCGCGGCCGGCATATCGGCATCTTCGGCATGGGCCGCATCGGGCTCGCCGTGGCGAAGCGGCTGGAGGCGATGGGGCTGAAGATCAGCTATCACAATCGCCGGCAGGCGCCGGATGTGCCCTATGACTATTATCCGACGCTGAAGGACCTTGCGACGGCGGTCGATACGCTGATCTCCGTCGTGCCGGGCGGACCTTCGACCGACAGGATCGTCAATGCCGAAATCCTTGCAGCGCTCGGCCCCGATGGCATCTTCATCAATATAGGGCGTGGTTCGACGGTGGATGAGGATGCGCTGATCGCCGCCCTCACGGACGGGACGATTCTCGCCGCGGGGCTGGACGTCTTCGCCGACGAGCCCCGCGTGCGGCCCGAACTCATCGCGCTGGAAAACACGGTCCTGCTGCCGCATGTCGGCTCGGCCTCGTTCCAGACGCGGCAGGCCATGGCCAACCTGACGGTGGACAATCTGGTGAGCTGGTTCGACGGCAAGGGGCCGCTGACGCCGGTGCCCGAGACGAAGCACCTTCCGCATCCGAAGGGCTGACGCGCCCTGCGGATCCCCTATTCGGCGGCTTCGCGATGTGCGAGGCGCGCCGCTTCATGGGCGCGTACGGCGTCGCCGAAAGCGCGGAAGATGCGTGCCGATGCATCGTCGCTCGCTGCCCAATATTCGGGATGCCATTGTACGCCGACGGCAAAGGCGGCCGCGTCGCGCACCGAAACCGCTTCCACCGTGCCGTCCGGTGCCACCGCCTCCACTTCGAGCCTGTCGCCCAGACGGTCGATGGCCTGCCGGTGAACCGAATTCACCATGATCTCGCCGGGCCCGAAAATGCCGGCAAGGCAGCTTCCGGGCTTGATCGAGACAGGCTGGCGGATGGCGAAGCGCTCGTCCTGGCTGGCGCCGTCCGGCGCACGGTGGTCCATCCGGCCGGGCTTGTCCTGGATTTCGGCTGCGAGCGTGCCGCCCAGCGCCACGTTCAGCTCCTGGATGCCCCGGCAGATGGCGAGAAGCGGCACGCCGCGCGCGATCGCCTTGCGGATCAGCGGCAATGTCGTCGCGTCGCGGTCGTGGTCATAGGGACCGTTCGCCTCGCCGGCCTCGCCGCCGTAGAGTTCCGGATAAACATTCGACTTCGAGCCGGTGATCATCACGCCGTCCACGCGCTCCAGCAGCCCGTCGAGATCGAGCCTTTCGCCGAATGACGGCAGAACCAGCGGCAGCACGCCGGCCACGTCCGCGGCCGCGTCCAGATATTGCTGCGGTGCGGCCTGCCAGGTGTAGTTCTCGAAGTTGCGTACGTCGGCAGAGACGGCAACGAGCGGCTGGGTCATGGATGTGTCCGGGGTCAGTGGTCCTGACTTCATACATAGTGCGAAACCGGCGCCGGCACAAAGGCGCGCGCGGATGGACGGGTCCAGAAACCCTACTTTCGTTGAAGGTGGACTTGGTGCGGGCTGCGTGTAATCTCGCCGCGAGACCTCGATCACGCAACAACGGACCGGGGGCTTATAATCAATGGGAGGTTTTCACCAAATGGATCGTCGTTCATTCATCAAGAAGGCGGGTCTCGCCGGCGTGGGGGCCGCCACCGCCGCCGGCACGCTCGCAACGCCCGCCATCGCGCAGGGCAACCAGACCTGGCGCATGGTCACGACGTGGCCGAAGAATTTTCCGGGCCTCGGCGTCGGCGCACAGCGTCTGGGCGACCGCATCACGGCTGCATCGGGCGGCCGCCTGACCGTTCAGGTCTACGCCGCCGGCGAGATGGTGCCCGCCTTGCAGGCGCTGGACGCCGTCATCGACGGTTCGGCGGAGATGAGCCACGGCGCTGCCTATTACTGGCAGAACAAGAGCACCGCGCTCTCCTTCTTCACCGGCGTGCCCTACGGCATGACCTCGCGCGAGTTGACGGGCTGGGTTCGCTATCTCGGCGGCCAGGAGATCTGGGACGAGATCTACGACCAGTTCGGCGTGCAGGGCTTCCTGTCGGGCGATACGGGCACGCAGGCAGGCGGCTGGTTCCGCAACGAGCTGACCGGTGTGGACTCGGTGAAGGGGCTGCGCTTCCGCACGCCGGGCCTCGGCGGCCAGGTCTGGCAGAAGCTCGGCGCCTCGGTGACCAATATGGCCGCCGGCGACATCTTCCAGGCGCTCCAGTCCGGCACGCTCGACGCGGCCGAATTCGTCGGCCCCTATAACGACCTGGCGCTCGGCTTCTACCAGATCGCCAAGAACTATTATTTCCCGAGCTTCATCGAGCCGGGCCTTGCGACGGAACTGGTGGTCTCGAAGGAGAAATACCAGAACCTGCCGGCCGACCTGCAGGCGATCGTCAAGGATGTCTGCCAGGCCGAATATGACAGCGTGGCCGCCGACTTCGCCGCCAATGATCCACGCGCGCTGAAGACGCTCGTCGACACGCATGGGGTCCAGGTTCGCCCGTTCCCCGACGAGATCCTGAAGGCCGGCGCCGATGCCTCGAAGGAGATCTTGCAGGGCCTGCTGGATTCCGGCGATGCGCTGACCAAGAAGACGGCGGAAAGCTTCGTCGCCGCCCTCGATATCGTGCGTCAGAAGACGGAGGGCACCGATTCGCTGTTCATTCAGGCGCGTGAGAAATATTTCCACCTCTGATCGGACAGACATGAAAGCAAAAAGGCCCGGAGCGATCCGGGCCTTTTTCGTTGTACGCCATGCAGCGCGTCAGCCGTAGATCCAGCGCGGCAGCCAGGTTGCGATGCCGGGGAAGGCGAACATGATCGCCATGGCCACGATCTGGAGGAAGACGAAGGGGATGATGCCCTTGTAGATCATGCCCGTGCTGACGCTCGCCGGGGCCACGCCGCGCAGATAGAAAAGCGAGAAGCCGAAGGGCGGGGTGAGGAAGCTCGTCTGCAGGTTGACGCCGACGATGACGCCCAGCCAGAGCGGATCGACGCCCATCGTCAGCAGGATCGGCGCGGTGATCGGGATCACGATGAAGATGATCTCGAACGTGTCCAGGATGAAGCCCAGCAGGAACATGATGAACATGACCATGATGACGGCGGCCATCGTGCCGCCGGGCAATCCCGAGAGGAATTCATGGACGAGATTGTCGCCGCCCATGAGGCGGAAGACGATCGAGAACACCGAGGCGCCGAACAGGATGATGAACACCATGGAAGTGATCGCGGCGGTCGAGATGGTTGCCTCCCGCACGACGCGGAACGACAGACGCCAGCGTGCGGCGGCCAGCACCATGGCGCCGACGGCGCCCACCGATGCGGCTTCCGTCGCGGTGGCGAAGCCGCCCAGGATGGAGCCGAGCACGGCGATGATGAGCAGCAGCGGCGGCACCAGTGCCACCACCACCTCGCGCAGCAGGTCCTTGCGCTCCTCGGGTGGAACCGGCGTGGCCGGGCAGGATTGCGGGTCGGTGACCGCCTTGAAGATCATCCAGGTGAGATAGAGAGCAACCAGCAGCAGGCCGGGAAACACCGCGCCTGCGAACAGATCTCCGACCGAGACCGGCGCCGGGGCGAAGTTGCCCTTTGACATCTGCACCTGCGCGTTGATGCCGGCCAGCATGTCACCCATGAAGATCAGCACTGTGGATGGCGGAATGATCTGGCCGAGCGTGCCGGATGCGCAGATGACGCCACTGGCGAGCTTCGGGTCGTATCCCGCGCGCATCATGGCTGGCAGCGAGATGAGCCCCATTGTCACCACGGTCGCACCGACGACGCCGGTGGAGGCGGCCAGCAGCGCGCCGACTATGATGACTGATATGCCGAGACCGCCGCGCAGATTGCCGAACAGCTTGCCCATGGTCAGCAGGAGCTGCTCGGCGATGCGGGAGCGCTCCAGCATCACGCCCATGAAGATGAACAGCGGGACCGCCACCAGCACTTCATTGGTCATGAAGCCGATATAGCGGGGCGCCAGGCTGCCGAAATTGGAGATGTCGAAGACGCCGAGTGCCAGGCCTACGGCGCCGAACATCAGCGAGACGCCCGCCAGCGTGAAGGCGACGGGGAAGCCGAGCATGAGGAAGCCGATGATTCCGAAGAACATCAGTCCGGCGAGAATCTCGCCAAGAAGCACCGTGCCCATCAGTGCGCGCCCCCGTCATTCTCGTAGCGAAGCTGCGCGGGGAGGCGGTGTTCCTCGCCTGCGAGAACCAGGATCGAGCGCAGCGCCATGGCGATGCCCTGCAAGGCCAGCAGCCCGGCAAAGACGAGGATGAAGCTTTTCAGGATGTACAGGCCGGGCATGCCGCCGACATTCGCCGAGCCTTCGTGGATGCGCCAGGCGCGCGCCACGTAGGGCCAGCCATAGCGTGCCACGATCCAGCAGAAGGGCAGGAGGAAAATGACGACACCGATCAGGTCGATGATCGCCTTGGTGCGAATCGGTGCCGGCCGATAGAAGATGTCGACTCGCACGTGATCGTTGCGAAGCAGCGCGAAACCGGCCACGGCGGTGAACATCGCCCCGTTGAGCCAGACATAGAGGTCCTGCATCCAGAGCTGGGTGGTCGAGAAGAAATAACGCTCAACCACCACCGCGAAACACACGAAGACGATGGCCAGCGAAAGCCAGGCGAATGTGTTTCCGATGAGGCGATTGACCGCGCTGATGCCTCTCACGGCTAACGCGATTGCTGCCATTGCAGTGTGGTCTCCTCTCCCTGCGACCGCTTGCCTGCCACGTTCATCGCGCATGATGCGTGTCGCTCTGGCCTTGTTGCCGGCCTTGTTCCCCGCTTTTGGTATTCCGCCGCTTGCGGAATGGCAATGCTACGATGGGAGCGGAAACAAAAAGGGCGCCCGAAGGCGCCCTTTTCCGTTCCGTACCTGTGTGCCTATTCGCGGTTGCCCAGGAACTGCAGCAGGAAGGTGAACATGTTGATGAAGTCGAGATAGAGCGTCAGCGCGCCCATGATCGCCTTGCGGCCGGCGACGAGCGCGTCGTCGCCCTCGAAATACATCTCCTTGATCTTCTGGGTGTCGTAGGCGGTCAGGCCGGCGAAGACCAGCACGCCGATCGCCGAAATGGCGAACTGAAGCGCCGGAGAGGCCAGGAAGATGTTGACCACCATGGCGATCAGCAGGCCGATCACGCCCATGAACAGGAACGTGCCCATACCCGTCAGGTCGCGCTTGGTCGTGTAGCCCCACAGCGACAGCGCGCCGAAGGCGGTCGCGGTGATGAAGAAGGTCTGCACGATCGATGCGCCCGTATAGACCAGGAAGATCGAGGACAGCGAAATGCCCATCACGGCCGCGAAGGCCCAGAAGAGCATCTGCGCCGACGATGTCGCCATGCGGTCGATGCGGAAGGACAGGAAGAAGACGAAGGCCAGCGGGGCGAGCATGACAACCCAGCGCAGCGGCGAGCCGTAGAGCACGACGCCGAGATCGGTCAGCATCTTGCCGTTGGGGAGGGTGGCGGCGGCGGCCGAAGGGTCGCCGGTGGTGGCGAGCGACACGGTACCCAGTGCCGCAAGGCCGGTAATTGCGAGGCCGAGCGCCATCAGGTTGTAGACCCTGATCATGTAGGCGCGAAGGCCCTGGTCGATCGAGGCATCGGCGCGCGTGCCGGCATTCACGGCGCGGGCCTGATAGTTGCGAAGTTCAGCCATGGGTTCCTCTTTGTGCTATGTCCCGTCGGGTGTCGGGCGGATCAAACGCCCAGGCGCCGCTGGCGGAACTCCAGCATGCCTGCCTGCGAATATGATGTGTATGCAAGGCGAGAACAAGACCCGACATGCCTTCCGGCACCATTAAATCGCGTCCATCTTGCCGGGCGTCACAGATCGTTACCGCGCGCTAGGCCGAGAGTTCCCTACGGACGATTTCCGCGCCTGCACCCAAAGCGCTCAACTTGCCCCTTGCTACGCGACGAGACAGGGGTGCCATGCCGCAATTCGTGCAAGGATAGAGCTTGTCGGCATCTACGAACTGAAGCGCCTTTCGTAGTGTATCGGCTACTTCCTGCGGATTCTCGATGGTGTTTGTCGCCACATCGATGGCCCCCACCATTACTTTCTTGCCCCGAATGAGCTCGATCAAATCCATCGGAACGTGAGAGTTGTGGCATTCCAATGAAATGAGGTCGATTTTGGATTTTTGGAGTTTGGGGAAAAATTCCTCATACTGCCTCCACTCGGACCCAAGGGTCTTTTTCCAATCTGTATTGGCCTTGATCCCGTAACCATAGCAAATATGGACAGCGGTTTCACATCGAAGCCCTTCGATTGCCTTTTCCAGGGTGGCGATCCCCCAATCATTCACCTCGTCGAAGAAAACATTGAATGCAGGTTCATCGAACTGGATGATATCGACGCCGACAGCCTCCAGTTCCCTGGCTTCCTGATTGAGGATCCCGGCGAATTCCCAGGCAAGTCTTTCGCGGCTTTTGTAGTGATTGTCATAGAGCGTATCGATCATGGTCATGGGCCCTGGCAGGGCCCATTTGATCGGCTGGCTGGTTTGCTGCCGTAGGAACCTGGCGTCTTCAACAAAGACCGGCTTCTGCCGAGACACCTCTGAAACGACCGTCGGTACGCTTGCATCATAGCGATCGCGAATCCTGACGGTTTCGCGCTTTTCGAAATCAACTCCGCTGAGGTTCTCGATGAATGTCGTGACAAAGTGCTGGCGCGTTTGCTCGCCGTCGCTGACGATATCGATGCCTGCCTGTCTTTGGTCCTCCAAGGACAAACGCAAGGCGTCTCGTTTGCCTTCGATCAAGTCCTCATCTTGCAATTTCCAGGGCGACCAAAGTTTCTCGGGTTGTGCAAGCCAGGAGGGTTTTGGCAGGCTGCCGGCGATTGAGGTGGGCAAGAGTGTTTTCAAGACGGACGACCTTGTGTCTTTGGACGATCTAAAGGGCGTGACTGGCAGACCATTGATCAAGAATGGCCTTGTATGGCTTGATGAAGTGTTCCTCGGCAAACTTTCCCTGCTCGATGGCAAGCCGGCTGCGTTCTTCCCGATCATAGACAATGCGCGTCAGTGAATAATCGCTGTGCTTCAAACTCGGTTGATAGCATGCGCCCGCCACGGAGTTGGCGTTGTAGATCTCCGGTCGGTAAATCTTCTGAAACGTCTCCATGGTGCTGATCGTGCTTATGAGCTCAAGGTTGGTGTAGTTACCGAGCAAGTCGCCAAGAAAATAGAATGCCAAAGGTGCAACGCCGTTCGGAGGCATGAAGTAGCGGACATTCAATCCCATCTTCTCAAAATATCGATCTGTCGGGGAGGTCTCACCCTGCCGATACTCGATACCCAATATGGGGTGCTGGTTGTCAACCCGATAATATGTCTTATTGCTTGACGCACTTATGCATATGACCGGTGGCTTACTGAAATGCCTTTTATAGGCACTCGATTTCAGAAAAGATTTAAAGATATTTCCATGAAGGTCGCCGAAATCGTCAGGAGCCTTGAGATTGGGGCGGTATTTGTTGTGCTCCGGAAGCAAAATGCTGAAGTCGTAGTCTCGCACGTAAGACGAGAAATTATTTCCCACGATCCCGTCGATAAGTGCGTCAGTGTGCCTGTCGACGATGTTCGTCTTCAACATTTCAATCAAAGGGAAGACGTCGTTGCGCCCTTCGGAGCCGATATTCATCTCGACGGAGATGATCTCGAGCTTCACGGAATAACGATCGCCTCGCGGGTTATCCCAATGCGCCAAGGTGTTGAAGCGATTGTCAATCATCCTCAGGGCGTTGCGTAAATTCTCCTGGCGGTTCGCACCTCTGGCCAGATTGGCAAAATTGGTCGTTATGCGCGTATTTTCCGAGGGCTGGTAATCCTCATCGAAAGGTGCGCTTCTGATTGTGAATGAAAGTTCTCGGTTCATCGCGTTTGGTGTCCCAATTGCTGTGAGAGACGCGGTCTCTTGCATTCTCAGGATCCCCCGCCCGCCGGCACCGTAGACGTCTGGAGCAGGTCTCCTGGCTCGCGCATCGCTCCCGTTCGCCTTCCCAATGGCTGCCCTGTGACATGGCTGGCCGTCAGCTCGCCGCCGACAGTTGCGGGAGCATCGGAGCCTGATGCGCCTCCACCTTCCCGCACCTGTTGCGCGAAGTCAATATGACATAAAGAAATGTTTATATCTTTAAATCGTAATCTTTGGTATCAATTTGCGGCGCTGTCTTTCCTGCCGCCGTGCGCGTCGGGAAGGCAGCGAGAGTTATCTCGCCGTCCTCACCAGGCTGCCACAGTTCAGGTGATAGTCTACAGGTTGCGCAGCACGGGCGCGGCCTTGTGGCCGAGCACCCGCCAGGTGCCGGCGAGGCCGAAGCCGACCGTCAGCACCAGCGCTGTCGCCAGCGTGAACAGCGCCACTTCGGGCATGAAGCTCGATGGCAGCGACATGATGCGCGTGATGACGAACCATGCCGCGACGCCGCCGGCGAAGAGGGCGAAAAGCGCGGTTGCGAGCCCGATCAGCATATATTCCAGCGAAAAGGCGGCGATCAGCGTGCGGCGCGTGGCGCCGAGTGTCTTGAGTACCACCGCGTCGTGAATGCGCGCCCGGTTGCCGGCGGCAAGCGCGCCCGACAGGACCAGCACCGATGCCACCAGCGTGACCGCCGCGGCGGCGCGGATCGCGGTGGCGAGCTGCGCGACGAGGTCGTTCACTACGTCGAGCGCATCCTTCACCCGAACCGAGGTAACCGAGGGAAGCGCGCGCGTCACGGCGTTGAGGATGCGCGCCTCGTCGGCGGGGCTCGCCTGCGGGTCGGACAGGGTGGCCAGCCAGCCATGCGGCGCGCCGGCGAAGGTGTTGGGCGAGAACACCATGACGAAATTGATGCCGAGCGATTCCCATTCGATCTGGCGGAAATTGGCGATGCGCGCTGTCACATTGCGGCCGAGCACGTTGACGGTGACCGTATCGCCGATCTTCAGACCGATCTGGCCGGCTTCCTCGGCCGAGAAAGACACTAGCGGCTCGCCCTGATAGTCCGCTGGCCACCATCGGCCTCCCGTCACCGTGGCATTTTCCGGCGGCGTGGCGGAATAGGTGATGCCGCGGTCGCCGCGCAGCACCCAGGCGCCTTCCGGCGGCACCTGCACCTCGCGCACGTCGACGCCGTTCAGCGCCATCACGCGCCCCCGCAGCATCGGCACGCGCACCAGGTCGCCTTTCGGCGCTTCTGCCGCGACGAGTTGCGAGAAGCGGTCGATCTCGGTGTTCTGGATATCGACGAAGAAGAAGTTCGGTGCGCGTTCGGGCAGGTTGCCGGCGATCTGCCGCCGCAGATTGCCGTCGATCAGCGCCAGCGTGACCAGCAGCGTCAGGCCGAGCCCGAGCGACAGCACGACCGACGGCGTCAGCGCGCCCGGCCGGTGGATGTTGCCGATGGCGAGCCTGAGCGCGGTAGAGCGTACGCGCGGGCTGCGGCGCGCCAGTGCCTGGACGCCGAGCCCCACCGCGCGCAGTACGAGGAAAGCGAAAAGCATGGCGCCGATGAAGATCACGGCGATGCGCCTGTCGTCCGACCACCAGATCGCGAAAAGGGCCAGTGCGACCGCGATGGCGGCCGCTGATACGACATAGACGGGGCGCGGAAGCCCGCGTGCGTCAAAACCCATTTCGCGGAAGAGCGCAGTGGCAGGGATGTCGCGCGCGCGGCCGAGCGGCAGCAGCGCGAAGGCGAGCGTCACCATGATGCCGAACAGCGCGCCCACGGCGAGCGCGCCGGGATAGAAGCCGCCGGTCGCGGGAAGGGGAAGTACCCAGGACAGGAAGCCGGCGGCCAGGAAGGGCATCGCCGCCCCGATGGCGAGGCCGACGACGATGCCGATCAGCGCGATCAGCACGATCTGGACGAGATAGACCGTGAAGACGAAGCCGCCCGAGGCGCCGAGGCTCTTGAAGGTGGCGATGACGCCGCGCTTGCCTTCCAGATAGGCGCGCACCGCATTGGCGACGCCGACGCCGCCGACGACCAGCGCGGTCAGGCCGACCAGCGTGAGAAACTGCGAGAAGCGCTCCACATTCGAGGCGAGGGAGGGGGCGGCATTGTTGCGCGAACGGATGCTCCAGCCTGCCTCCGGGAAGCGTTGCGTCGCCTCGGCGCGCACGGCTTCCAGCCGTTGCTCCGATGCGCCGTCGATGCGGATCTTGTAGGCGTTTTCGACGAGGCTGCCCGGTTGCAGCAGTGTAGAAGCGCGCAGGCCATCCACCGAAACCATCAGGCGAGGGGCAAAGCCGAAACCTTCGCCGGCCGCATCGGGCTCCGTCACCAACCGGGCGCGGATCTCGAAGGTGGCCTCGCCCAGAAGAACGCGGTCGCCGACCGACAGGCCGAGCCGCTGGAGAAGCAGGTCGGCTGCGACGGCACCCCATGCGCCGTCGCGCTCGCCATAGAGCGCATCGGCGGGCAAAGCGGGGTCGGTTTCGAGTGCGCCGTAGAGCGGATAGGCGGCATCAGTCGCCTTGACCTCGACCAGTGTCTGGTCTGACCCATCCGGCAGGCGGACCATGGAACGCATATTAGCGCTGTGCGACACCGTGCCGAGTGTTTCGAGGTAGGCGCGTTCTTCAGCCGAAGCCTCTCGCTGGATGAGCTGGAAGCGCAGGTCGCCGCCGAGCAGGGTCTGGCCCTGGTTGGCCACCGCAGCGCCGATGGCGCTCGCCACCGAATTCACGCCGCCGATGGCCCCGACGCCCAGCGCGATGCAGGTGATGAAGATGAGGAAGCCCGCAAGCCCGCCGCGCATCTCGCGCAGGGAAAATCGGATGGCGAGGGCGAGGTTGGGGCCTGTGCTCATCGCCCGATCCTATGCGCTGACGGCGATGGCCGCAGCCGGGTTCGCCTCGATCCGGCCCGAACGCATGGCGATCTGGCGGTCGCAGCGGGCGGCGAGCGACGGGTCGTGCGTGACCAGCAGCAGCGTCATGCCGCGCTCCTCGGCCTTGGCGAAGATGAGGTCGGAAATCTGCTTTCCGGTCGCCTGGTCGAGATTTCCGGTCGGTTCGTCGGCGATGAGGATGGGCGGCTGGGGTGCGAGCGCGCGGGCGATCGCCACGCGCTGCTGCTCGCCGCCCGACAATTCGCCGGGATAGTGGGTCACGCGCTCGGCGAGGCCGACAGCGGCCAACTCCCGCGCAGCCGTCCCGAAAGGATCGGCATGGCCGGCCAGTTCCAGCGGCACCGCCACGTTTTCCAGCGCCGTCATGTTGGGAATGAGGTGGAAGGACTGGAACACGATGCCGATATTGCGGCCGCGAAAGGCGGCGATCTCGTCTTCCGATCGCCCGTCGATCCGCTGGCCGGCAATCGACACTTCGCCCGCATCGACCTTTTCCAGCCCGGCCAGAACCATCAGCAAGGTAGACTTGCCCGATCCGGACGGGCCGACGATGCCCGCCGTTTCGCCACGGTTGACGGTCAGGCTGACCCCCTTGAGCACATGCACGGTCGTGGCGCCGCTGCCGAGCGTAAGGGAAACGTCCTTGAGGGCGATGACGGGTTCTGTCACGGGAAACGAGTCCTATATGGTGGGTCGCGGCAGACTGGCCCGCCTGGCGGATATGGGTTGCACTATATGGTTTTCAAACGCGTCATCCTGGCAATCGCGCTGGTCCTTGCTCTTGCCCCCGCCGCAATCGCGGATACGTATCGAATTGTCGGCTTCGGTGACAGTTTGATGGCCGGATATCAGCTTTCGCCGGGCGAATCCTTCCCCGAAAAGCTTGAAGCAGCGCTGAAGGCCAAGGGTCACGATGTCGTGATCGCAAATGCCGGCGTGTCGGGAGATACCAGTTCCGGGGGCCTGGCGCGGCTCGACTGGTCGGTGCCGGACGACACCGACCTCGTCATTCTCGAACTTGGCGCCAACGACATGCTGCGCGGGATTTCGCCTGAAATCACCGCCCGCAATCTGGAGGAGATGGTCGCGCGGCTGAAGGAACGCGGCATCGACATCCTTCTGGCCGGCATGGTGGCGGCGCCAAATCTCGGCGCGGCCTATGGCGATGCGTTCAACGGCATCTATAAACGGCTGGCCAAAGAGCACGGCCTGCAACTCTATCCCTTCTTCCTCGACGGCGTTGCGGCGCAGGCAGGGCTTCTGCTGGCGGACGGGATGCACCCCAATGCGCAAGGCGTCGACAGGATGGTCGAGGGAGTGTTGCCGATGGTCGAGGCGAAGCTCGCCGCGCCCGACGGGCGAAGCTGATCTGTGTGCAACGCACAACCAGCTTGCCCGAACGGGAAATCGATGATTCGCTAGCACCAAGCGTTGTCGATTCGAGGAGGTTTCCATGCCCCGTCTTTTCACCGCCCTCGAGATACCCCGCGATGCCGCGCTTTCGCTCTCCCTCCTGCGCGGCGGCCTTCCCGGCGCGCGCTGGATCGATGTCGAGAACCACCACATCACATTGCGCTTCATCGGCGACGTGGAAGGCCATGTGGCCGACGAGGTCGCCAATGCGCTCGACAGGGTGCGCCGGCCCTCCTTCAGCCTGACGCTGTCCGGCGTGGGTGCTTTCGGCGGCAAGAAACCTCATTCGGTCTGGGCCGGCGTGGCCGCCTCTCCCGAGATCGTGGCGCTGCAGGCCGAAATCGAGCGTATCTGCCAGCGGCTCGGCCTGCCGGCCGATCCGCGCAAATTCGTGCCGCATGTCACGCTGGCGCGGCTGCGTAATACATCACCCGCCGAAGTGGCCCATTACCTTTCCGCCCGGGGCAATTTCGCCGCCATGCCCTTCAAGGTCGGCCGCTTCGTGCTGATGTCGTCGCGGGATTCGGTCGGCGGCGGCCCCTATATCGTCGAGGAGGCATGGCCGCTGCTGGGCTCGTCGGAGCCGCTACGCGCGCCTGCCTACCACGCCCAGGCCTGGACGGTGCGCTGATGGCCCGGCCCCCGAAACTCGCCAGCACAGAGATCGTCGCGGCCCTTGAAGGGCTCCGCGGCTGGACGCTGGAGGCGGGCGAGGGGGCGATATCGCGCACCTTCACCTTCCGCAATTTCAGCGAGGCCTTCGGCTTCATGGCGCGCGCCGCACTCGCGGCCGAAAAGCTTGACCATCATCCCGAATGGTCGAATGTCTACAAGACGGTCGAGGTGCGGCTGAGCACCCATGACGCCGGCGGGCTGACCGAACTCGACTTCACGCTGGCACGACGGATGGACAAGATCGTGGGCGGCTGACGCGGCTCGTTCTTGCAATGGTCCTGCGCCATTCCCATTTTCTGCCCGAAGGAGAATGGTGGATGGACAGTATCAGGATCGGTGAAATTCTTGCTCCGGTATCGCAGGACGAGACGCGCCGCCGCGAGGGTCGCGTGCGCGCCAAGCTGTGGACCACGGTGCGCCGCGCCGCGGGCAAGATCCCGTTCATGGACGAGGTCGTGGCCAGCTATTACTGCGCCATCGACAGAAACACGCCCTACCGCGCCCGCGCGACGCTGCTTGCGGCGCTGGCCTATTTCGTGCTGCCCTTCGACGTCATGCCGGACTTTCTCGCCGTCATCGGATTTACCGACGACATGGCCGTGCTGATGGCCGCGATCACCGCCATCCGCCCGCATATCAGGGACAGTCACCGCCAGGCCGCGCGGGCGATGTTGGACAAGTAAGCGCGTCGCGTCCTATGCGCATCACCGTCGCCGTTTGCGCCGCCCCTCATCCGGCTGCTGCAACCTTCTCCCCGTGAACGGGGAGAAGAAATCCATCCATCTCTGCTTTCGACACTCGCAAGCGTCGCAAGGTGGAATATGGCAATGCGGCCGGCTTTCTTCGCCCCGTTTACGGGAGAAGTGCCCGGCAGGGCGATGAGGGGCAGCGCAAAGGCTGAAGATCGTGCTCTTCGGAACGGATAGGGCCAACCTTCCTGCTTACTGCACGACAAAAAAATCCTCGATGCCCGACGCGGCATGCCGCAGCGCCGGCAGGAAGTCGCGCGCGATCTCCTGCGGCGTGTGGCGTGATGACTGTGTCGGCACGTTGATGGCCGCCACCACCTTGCCGGTGCGGTCCTTGATGGGCACCGCCAGCGAGCGCAGGCCGATCTCCAGTTCCCCGTCGACGAGCGAATAGCCGTCGCGCTCCACGTCGCGCAGGATCGCCAGCAATGCCGACGGGTCCGTCACCGTACGCGGCGTGTTCGCCGCTGGCCGGCTGCGTGCGATGATGGCAGCGCGCTCCCTCTCCGGCAGGCCAGCCAGCAGGACACGGCCCATCGAGGTGCAATAGGCCGGCAGGCGCGTGCCGACATGGATCGCCATGGAGATGATCCGCTCGCCGGGAATGCGCGCCACATAGACGACATCCGTGTCGGCGAGGATCGCGGCCGAGCAGGATTCGTCGAGGCCGGCCGCCACCTCGCGCATGAAGGGCAGGGCGAAATCCCACAGCGACACGCCGGTGAGCCAGGTACGCATCTGGGCGAGCAGCTTCGGCGTCAACAGGAAGCGGCGACCGTCCTGCCGCGCATGGCCGGTTGCGACGAGGGTGAGCAGCAGCCGCCGTGCGCCAGCACGGGTCAGCGCCGTGCGCTCGGCCGTCTCCGTCAGCGTCAGGCCGTCCGGGTGCTGGGCGAGCACGTCGATGACCGCCAGACCGCGCTCCAGCGAGCCGACGAGGTCGCGCGCGGGGCCTTGAACGGGCATTGACTTGGGTTCATCGTTCATATAGCTAAATATCACATAGAAAACATTTGTTCGCAATACGAACTTTTGGGCGATTATGGTCGCCCAGTCAAGCATGGATGGGATGAGCGATGGACAAGATCTGTCCCACTATCGATGACGCATTGTCCGTCATCGAGGACGACATGGTCGTCATGATCGGAGGGTTCGGTGGCGCTGGCGCGCCGATCGAGCTCATCCACGCGCTGGTGGAGCGCTACAAGAAGACCGGCTCGCCGGCGCGCCTGACGGTGGTCAACAACAATGCCGGCAATGGCGATGTCGGCATTGCCGCCATGATCTATGCCGGCATGGTCGCCAAGATGGTCTGCTCCTTCCCGCGCTCGTCCGATCCGAAGGCGTTCACCGAGAAATACCTCGCCGGCCAGATCGGCCTCGAACTGGTGCCGCAAGGCACGCTGGCCGAACGCATCCGTGCCGGCGGCGCGGGCATCCCGGCCTTCTACACGCCGACCAGCTTCGGCACCGAACTGGCCGAAGGCAAGCCGATCGAGGAATTCGAGGGCCGCAAATATGTCCAGGAGCGCTGGCTGAAGGCCGATGTGGCGATCATCAAGGCCGAAAAGGCCGACAGGAAGGGCAACCTGACCTACCGCAAGGCAGCGCGCAACTTCGCCCCGCTGATGGCGATGGCGGCGAAGGTCACTGTCGTGCAGGCGAGTGAGGTCGTCGAGCCCGGCCGGATCGACGCCGAACAGGTGATCACGCCAGGCCTCTTCGTTGACCGTATCGTCGAAGTTCCGAACCCTCAGCAGGAAGAAGCGCTGCTTCGCCAGGGAGCTAAGTGATGACTGCCAAGCTCAGCAACGCACAGATCGCCTGGCGCGCCGCGCAGGATATCCAGGACGGCGCCTATGTGAATCTCGGCATCGGCTTTCCCGAAATGGTGGCCAAGTTCAAGCCCGACGGCCGCGAGGTCATCTACCATACCGAGAACGGCATTCTCGATTTCGGCGAGGCCCCGCCCGTCGGCGAGGAGGACTGGGACCTGATCAATGCCGGCAAGAAGGCTGTCACGCTCAATCCGGGCGCGGCCTTCTTCCACCATGCCGACAGCTTCGCCATGGTGCGGGGCGGGCATCTCGATGTCGCGATCCTCGGTGCCTATGAAGTGGCCGAGAACGGCGACCTCGCCAATTGGAGCACCGGTCCCGGTTCCGTGCCGGCTGTCGGCGGCGCGATGGATCTCGTGCATGGCGCGAAGAATGTCGTCGTCATCACCGACCACGTCACCAAGAAGGGCGAGCCGAAGCTGGTGAAGAAGTGCAGCCTGCCGCTGACCGGCGTCGGCTGCGTGACCCGGATCTATACCAGCCTCGCCGTCATCGACATCGTGAACCAGCGCTTCGTGCTGCGGGAAAAGCTGCCCGGCATGAGCGTGGAGGAGCTGCAGGCCGTGACCGGCGCCGAACTGGTCATCGACGGCACTGTCGGCGACCTGAACGTACCGGAGCTGTGAGATGACAGACGCCTATATCTGCGATTACATCCGCACGCCCATCGGCCGTTTCGGCGGCTCTCTCGCCACCGTCCGTGCCGACGATCTCGGTGCCATCCCGCTCAGGGCGCTGATGGAGCGCAATGCCGGCGTGGACTGGGAAGCGGTCGATGACGTGATCTTCGGCTGCGCCAACCAGGCCGGCGACGACAACCGCAATGTGGCGCGCATGTCGCTGCTTTTGGCCGGCATGCCGGTCGGCGTTTCGGGCTCGACGGTAAACCGCCTCTGCGGCTCGGGCATGAATGCCGTCATTTCAGCCGCACAGGCGATCAAGGCCGGTGAGGCAGAGCTGATGATCGCGGGTGGCGTGGAGAGCATGTCGCGTGCGCCTTTCGTGATGCCCAAGGCCGAGACGGCCTTTTCGCGCAATGCAGAGATCTACGACACCACGATCGGCTGGCGCTTCGTCAACCCGCTGATGAAGAAGCAGTACGGCGTCGATTCCATGCCCGAGACCGGCGACAATGTCGCCATCGACTACAAGGTCTCGCGCGAGGATCAGGACGCATTCGCGGTGAACAGCCAGGCAAAGGCGGCTGCCGCGCAGGCCAACGGCCGGCTGGCCAAAGAGATCACGCCGGTCAGCGTGCCGCAGCGCAAGGGCGATCCGATCATCGTTGACAAGGACGAGCACCCGCGCGCGACCAGCATGGAAGCGCTGGCCAAGCTGAAGCCGGTCAACAAGATGGACGGTGCGACGGTCACGGCGGGGAATGCATCCGGCGTCAATGACGGCGCAGCCGCACTGATCATCGCTTCCGAGGCGGCGGTGAAGAAATATGGCCTGACGCCAATCGCGCGCGTGCTGGGCGGTGCCGCCGCCGGCGTGCCGCCGCGCGTCATGGGCATCGGCCCTGCGCCCGCCACGCAGAGGCTTTGCGCGCGGCTGGGCATCAAGCCGACTGATTTCGACGTGGTGGAGCTCAATGAAGCTTTCGCCTCGCAGGGCATCGCCGTGCTGCGCGAACTGGGCATCGCCGAGGATGCAGCCTTCGTTAATGCGAATGGCGGCGCAATCGCGCTCGGCCATCCGCTCGGCATGTCGGGCGCGCGCATTGCCGGTACGGCTGCGCTGGAACTGAAGGAGCGCGGCGCGAAGCTGGCCCTCGCCACCATGTGCATCGGCGTCGGCCAGGGCATCGCGGTGGCGCTGGAACGCGCCTGATCGCGACCGGAACGTCTTTCAAAATCCCTGGCCGCAAGGCCGGGGATTTTGTTTGTCCGCCGAAGATTGCATCGTCTGCTGATCCGGGTGAGAAAGGCGCCAAGGTTCGCGGGGGCGGCTGACGATCGGAAATTGATGATGGGTTCATTGCGCCAGACTGCCATTTCCGCCCTTGGCGGCTTTCGTTTCCTGCTTCCCGTTCTGATGTTGCTGGCCGGCGCCATGCCGGCGGCAGCGCAGGATGCCGTGGACCGGCTTGGCATTGCCGGGCCGATTGCGTTCGACGGTACGGACTATGCGCTGGCCTGGACGTCCAATCCGTCGCCCACCTATTTCAAGCAGGAATATCTGCCTGCCGGGCAGATGCCGCAGACCTACAAGTCGATGGTGCTGGTGGAGGTGCTGACGGAAGGCGCGGATGTGAAACAGGCGCTCGCCAGCCAGGTGCAGACGCTGAACGACCGCAAGGCCAGCGACCCGCTGCTCAATTTGAGCGTGCTGCAGAATGCGCAGGAAGACGAGGTGATCCTCGATTTCCTGATGAGCCAGAAGGACGAGAAGGGCGACTATATCGTCGAATGGAACGCCTATCGCTACGTGCCCTATGAAAAGGCCGGCGTGCTGCTCTTCGGCATTTCACATCGCGTCTACGGCAACGAGGCGGCGAAGGAATTTCTGGGCGGCCTGAAGGAACTGCGCAAGGAGCAGATCAGCCGGATCGCGCAGCAGGAACTGCCGCAGCCGAAGCCGGCAAAGTAGGGCATCGCGCAGCCCTCAGCGCCCCTCGCGATACCACATCGATCCGAGCGCCAGCAACAGCAGGCCGAGGCCGAAGAAGCCGGCGAAGAGGGGCACGCGGGTCACCGCCGTCAGCACGCTGTCATTCGTTGTGCGCAGCCCCATCCAGTCGCCGCCCGATGTGTTGGCGGCGGGGCGCACCGGCACGATGCCGGGCAGGTCGAGCCCGGTCAGGCCGCTTTCGATGCGCCGCACGCTGCCGCCGCTTGCTTCAGCCACAGGCATCAGCTTTTCCGTGGTCGACACCACGTCGGCGAATTCCGGCGCGTTGACGGGCCCGACATGGGCAAGCGCCGTCAGGTCGCCATTCGCCACCTGATAGAGGCCGATCTCGTCGGTCTCCATGCTGCCGGTGAAGATGCCCGGCTCCTGTTGTGACAGGGCGACGCTGCGCGTCTGCCCCGACGGGGTGATGACCTGCGCGCTGCCCGGATCGTCGCTCATGGTCTGGCGGCGGATGTCGAGCACCATGCCGCGGCCGTCGGCGGTCAGGCGCTCCTCTTCCAGCTCCGGCTCCTTCATCAGCCAGTGGGCGATGCGGCGATAGAGCGAGACATGCGGGCCGCCGCCTTCGAAGCCGCGCGCCCACAGCCAGCCCTGATCTGACAGGAGCATGCCCACGCGGCCCTCGCCCTTGCGGTCGAGCACGAGAAGGGGCCGATCCTGCGGGCCCTTCATGACCACCTCGCCTTCGGCATTGCTGACCCCGATCAGCCGGAACCAGCGGCTCCATGCCGGCGGCTCCTGCGCCGAGCCTTCCAGCCCACGGGTCACCGGATGGCGCTGGCCGGTCTCGGTCAGGCGTGGATAGAAACCTTCCTCGATCACGTCGCCTGTCGGCATGCCCGGCAGCGCCGGCATCAGCGGCGTGCGCGCGATCGACTGTTCGGTGGCATATTCCGGCCCGGCGGCAACGAGCAGCGCGCCGCCCTTCTGCACATATTCGGCGATGTAGTCGTAATAGAGGATCGGCAGCACGTCGCGGTGCTGGTAGCGGTCGAAGATGATGAGGTCGAAATCGTCGATCTTCTCCACGAAGAGCTCGCGCGTGGGGAAGGCGATCAACGACAATTCGTTGATCGGCGTGCCGTCCTGCTTTTCCGGTGGCCGCAGGATGGTGAAGTGGACGAGGTCCACCGCCGCATCGGACTTCAGGAGGTTGCGCCAGGTGCGCTCGCCGGCATGCGGCTCGCCGGAAACGAGCAGCACGCGCAGGTTCTCGCGGATGCCGTCGACGATGGCGATGGTGCGGTTGTTGGTGTCGGTCAGCTCGCCTTCCACCGGCGCGATGGAGAGCTCGATGATGTTGCGCCCGGCATTGGGGATGGCCGTCTCCAGCGGCATTTCCTCGCCGATGATGGCGCGGCGCACGACGACATGCTCGCCGTTGACCGTGACGCGCACATCGACCTCGCCGGTCTCGCCCTGCGTGCCGATGACGCGGTAGCTCATTTCCAGCGGGCGGCCGACAATGCCGAAGCGCGGCGCCTTCTCGAAGCGGATGCGCCGGTCGCGTTCGTTTTCGTCGCCGGTGACGAGCGCGTGGAGCGGCGCGGCGAGCGTGCCGGCCTCGGGAATGTCGTGCACCTGCCCGTCGGTAATCATGATCGCGCCGGCCACGCGCGAGGGCGGCACGTCGCGGAAGGCGCTGTCGAGCGCGCCGAAGAGCCGCGTCTGCGTGCGTTCCTCGGCAGCGTCGGCGCGACCGGTTTCGACCACGCGCACCTCGAACTGGTCGAAGCGGGCAAGCCGGGCCTGAACCTCGGCGAGGGCGGCGTCGGTCGTGGCGGTACGGTCGCCGATGTCCTGGCTCTGGCTGCGGTCCACCACAACGGCGACGACGCTCTTCAACTGCTCTCGCTGCTCGTCCAGCAGGACGGGGTTGGCCAGCGCCAATGCCAGCGCGGCGAGCGCTGCCAGCCGCAGCAGCGCGCCGCGCATGCCGAAGGCAAGGCTGGCGATGGCCAGCAGCGCCAGCGGCACCACGATCGCTGCGACCCACATCCATGGCAGCAGGGGCTCGAAGGCGAGGGAGAAATTCATTGTCCCAGCCTTTCGAGCAGCACCGGCACATGGACCTGATCGGATTTGTAGTTTCCGGTCAGCATGTACATGACGATGTTGACGCCGCCGCGCATCGCCCAGAGCCGCTGCAGCGGATCGTTGGGCACGGTGGGCAGCATGGGCTGGCCGTTGCGGTCCACCGCCCAGGCGCCGGCCAGGTCATTGGCGGTAATCAGGATCGGCGACACGCCGTCGCCGGTGCGGACCGGGCGGTTGTCGCTGTTGGAGGCGTCGAGCGAGGCCTCCACCCAGAGCGGGCTGCCGGCGAAACGGCCCGGAAACTCCGACATGATGAAGAAGGTCTTGGTCAGCACATGGTCCGGCGGCACTGGCTCGAGCGGCGGCACGTTGAGCGAGGCAAGGATATCGCGCAGGCGCTGCGTGGAAGGGCTGGTCGAATTGGCGTCGATGCCGGTGGAATACTGGTCGCGCGTATCGAACAGAACCGTGCCGCCCTGCCGCATATAGGCGTCGATGCGCGCCACCGCTGCCTGGTCGGGCATTGGCGCATTGGGGTCGATCGGCCAGTAGATGAGCGGATAGAAGGCAAGCTCGTCGGTGGCGATGTCGACGCCGGCGGGATTGCCGGGTTCGAGCGCGGTCTTCTCGGCCAGATAGCGGCTGAGGCCCTCAAGGCCGGCGCGGCTGATCGCGTCGATCGATGAATCGCCGGTGACGACATAGGCGATGCGGGTTTCGCTGATGGCGGCGACAGAGGCCGCATCGTCGGCCTGGATGTCCTGCGCCCGCGCTTCGCCTGGATGAAGCAGCAGGCCGGCGGCGAGCAGCGCCATCGCGCCGGTGGCGGCTGCGCGGGCCGCTGCGCGTCGCCGCCGCGCGAACATGCCGCCCATCCACATCACCGCCAGCGTGTCGAGCAGCAGGAGAAGCAGTGCGCCGGCAAAGAGCGGGCCGCGCAGGTCGCGCGATTCGTCGAAGGCATAGGCGGCATTTGTGACGGGCAGCGCTGTTTCAGGCCGCGCGATTGGGGTGAAGCTTGCATCGGCGGCAAGCAGGTTATGCGCCACCACGCCCTCCTCGGTGCCATAGAGGCCGGGAGGGTTTTCGAGCGTCACCGCGCGGTCGGTTGCCGCCAGTGGGCGTGCATCCGGCGGCGGGGGCACGAGCTGCGCGTCCGCCGCGATCATGCGATAGGGCGGCAGGCTGGCCGCCGCGCCGTTGGCCGAGGCTTCGATCGCGCCCTGATTGCGCGACAATTGCACCACGCGCCGCAGCATTTCCACGAAGGTGCCGGAGATCGGCAGGTTCGACCATGTGGCCTCGGGCGTGATGTGGAACAGCGCCACCGTTCCTTCGCCGCGCCTCGCGCCGGTGACCAGAGGCGTTCCGTCGGCCAGCGTGGCCCAGGTGTGGTCGACCAGATCGGCGGTGGGTTCGGCCAGCACCTGCCGGCTCACGGTCACCTCGGAAGGCGGAGGCAGGTCGGCGAATGGGCCGGTCGACGGGAATTCGCTCACCACCTGCGGTTCGGTCCATGAGAGCGTGCCACCCAGCGTGCGCTCGCCCAGCCGCAGCCGGACGGGCAGCAGGTCGGGATCGTTCTCGGAAGAAGCAAGGCGGGAGCCTGCGAAGCGCACCAGCGTGCCGCCTGCTTCCACCCATTCCAGCAATTCGGCGCGGGCTTCGTCGGGAATGGTGCCGACATCGGCCATCACGATCATGGCCGGCTTCTGCTCGATGATCTGCGGGATCGCCTCGGCGAGATCGGAACTGCGCGGCTCGATCAGGTCTGCGAAGGGCTCCATGGCGCGGCGGATATAGTAGAGCGGCGACAGGAGCGGCTGCGCCTGATCGGCTTCCGCCTGCGAGATCAGCCCGACGCGGCGGCGGCGCGAATTCTCGTCCAGCACGCGCGCGGCTGCGGCTTGTGGCTGGCCGTCGATCGCCACCGAGTGGAAATCGTTGCGCAGCTCGAACGGCACGCGCATCTCGCCTGTCGCCACCGTCTCGCCGGTCGCGAAGGCCAGCGACGCATCGGCGATGCGGCGGCCGCGCTCATCGAACGCGCCGGCGGTGACCTGCCGTGGCGCGGGGTCGCCGGGCGCACGGATTGCGGTGAGCGCAAAGGTGTCGGCGCGGTTATCGGTTGCGGTCAGGCCGATCATGTCGAGCCGCTCCGGCGCGATCCATGTCAGGCCGGACGCGCCATTGCCCAGCAGCGTGCCGAAAGCCTGTTCGTCGCCCGGTTGCTCCAGCCCGTCGGACAGGACGGCGACACGCGCGCCCGGAAGCGCATCGAGCGCAGCAGAGACGCGGCCATAGATCGTCGGGCGGTCCACCGGGACAGGGCGCGGCGCGGCGGCGTTCAGCCTGTCGCGCGCGGCGGCCGCGTCGAAGGGGCCGATTTCGGCGTTGGCTGCGTCGGCGGTGAAGGCGAGGATCACCGGCATGCCGCTGTCGCTGGCATCGGATATCAGGCGCTCGGCGGTCGCCACACGGCGCTCCCAGTCGGGCGCACTGGCCCAGCCATTGTCGATCACCAGCGCAACGCCTGCGCCGCCCGCCGGCATCCGTTCGCGCGGATTGAAGACAGGTTCGGCCAAAGCGAGGATGACCAGCGCCGCCATCAGCAGGCGCAGCAGGGTCAGCCACCATGGGCTCTGATGCGGTGTTTCCTCCCGCTTCAGCACGTTTGCGAGGATGCGCAGCGGCGGAAACACTTCCGACTTCGGCTTGGGCGGCGTGAGCCGCAGCAGCCACCAGATGACGGGAAGTGCCAGAAGACCGACCAGAACGGCTGGGAGCCCGAAGGAAAGCGGCAGCCAGCTCATGCGGCATGCCCCGCAAAACTGTGGCCGGTGTCGGACATGGACAGATGTATGCGCACCAGCGCTTCGGAGGCGAGACGGTCGGTGTGGTTGACCGTGTAGCTCCAGCCCATGCGCTTGCACCAGGCAGAAAGCTCGTCGCGGCGGGCGATGTAGAGGCGGCGGTAGTCGTCGCTGAGCATTTCGGCGCGGCCCGCTGTCAGCTTCTCGCCCGTCTCCGGGTCGCGGAACTCGGTGCGGCCGGCATAGGGAAAGCTCTCCTCTGCGGGGTCGGCGATCTCGATCAGATGCGCGCGCACGCCGCGCCGCGTGAGTGGATCGAGCCAGGCCTGCGTTTCGGCGACGGGATCGAGGAAATCGCTGGCGATGATGATGTCCGAGAAGCGGCGGACAGGCAGTAGATCGGGCCGCTGCGGCAAGTCGGTGGCGTGGGCGAGGCGCGCCGCCAGCCTTTCGGCACCGTCTCGCGCCGTGAACGGGTCGGTGAGGCCCGGCCATGCAATGCGCTCGCCGCCGCGCGACAGGAGGTCGGCCAGCGCCAGCATCAGCACCAGCGCGCGCGATTCCTTCGAGACGGTTGCGGCCGTGGATTTATAGAGCATCGAGGGCGAGGGGTCGGCCCACAGCCAAACCGTATGGGCTGCCTCCCATTCGCGGTCGCGGACATAGGTATGATCGTCGCGCGCCGAGCGGCGCCAGTCGATCCGCGACAGGCTCTCGCCTTCCACATAGGGGCGGAACTGCCAGAAATTTTCGCCGATGCCGCGCCGCCGGCGGCCGTGCCAGCCGGAAATCACCGTGTTGGCGATACGCCGCGATTCCACCAGAAGGTCGGGCACGAGCGAGGCGCGCCGCCGCGCGCGCGCCAGCGCGTCGCGGGTCGAAGCAGGAGCGGTGACCTCGCCGACCGCCGCCATCTAGACCACGATGCCCTCTCGCTGAATCGTCATCGCCATTCCATCTCCTTGTTTGAGCATGATCTTTTCCGAAAACCGGTTCCCACTTTTCGGGATCATGCTCTAGCCCTGCGCCTTCACCAGCCGCGCGATCACGTCGCGCACGTTCATGCCTTCGGCGCGCGCGGCGAAGGTCAGCGCCATGCGGTGCTGGAGCACAGGTTCGGCAAGCGCATGGACATCGTCCACGGATGGCGCCAGCCGCCCGTCATAAAGCGCGCGGGCGCGGGCGCACAGCGTAAGCGCCTGGCTGGCGCGGGGGCCGGGGCCCCAGGCGACATGCCTGTCGGTCTCGGCATTGCCCTGGCCGGGGCGCGCCGAGCGCACCAGATCGAGGATCGCGTCCACCACGGTCTCGGGCACAGGCATGCGGCGGATCAACTGCTGGATTTCCTTGAGGCGCTGCGCGCTCAGCACGTTCTGCGCCCGCGCATCCTGCATGCCCGTCGTCTCGATCAGGATACGGCGTTCGGCATCGAGATCGGGATAGGAAATGTCCACCTGCATGAGGAAGCGGTCGAGCTGCGCTTCCGGCAGCGGATAGGTGCCTTCCTGCTCCAGCGGGTTCTGCGTCGCCAGCACATGGAAGGGCGAGGGCAGGTCGTGCCGGTGGCCGGCCACGGTGACGTGATATTCCTGCATGGACTGCAAGAGCGCCGACTGCGTGCGCGGGCTGGCGCGGTTGATCTCGTCGGCCATCAGCAGTTGCGCGAAGATGGGGCCCGGAATGAAACGGAAGGAGCGGCGGCCCTTCTCGTCCTGCTCCATCACCTCGGAGCCGAGGATGTCGGAGGGCATCAGGTCCGGCGTGAACTGGATGCGGCTGGAATCGAGCCCGAGCACCACGCCCAGCGTCTCCACCAGCTTGGTCTTGGCAAGGCCCGGCACGCCGACCAGCAGCGCGTGGCCGCCGGCCAGCACCGCCACCAGAGTTTGCTCCACCACCGCATGCTGGCCGAAGATCACGCGGCCGACGCCCTCTCGCACCCTGCCGATATCGGCAAGCGCGCGTTCGGCCTCGGCGATCATGTCGGCCTCGTTCAGTGCCAGGTCCTTGATGATTGCGCTCATTTGGGCGTCGATCCCTTCATCGAGAGGTGCGGCGCACTCCGCCGCCGGCAGGACACCGGAAGGCCGCGACTCAAAGGCTGGCATTGCCATGCCTGCCCATCAAACTTAAATCACGGGGCATGGCTGACAAGCGCGCCAACAGTGACTATTTCGTGACGATGCCCGATCAGGAACAATCGCCGGCGCATGGATTTTCGGCGGTGCGCGACGCCGCCGGATTGCAGGCGCTGATAGGCCGCGCGGCCCGCGCCGGCAAGGGCGCCGCGCCCGTCGAACGCTGGAACCCGCCCTTCTGCGGCGATCTCGACATGGAGATCCGCGCCGACGGAACCTGGTATTATCTCGGCACGCCGATCGGGCGCATGGCGCTGGTCCAGCTCTTTTCCTCCGTGCTGCGCAAGGACGAGGACGGCCGCACCTATCTCGTCACGCCGGTGGAGAAAGTCGGCATCCGCGTCGAGGACGCGCCCTTCCTCGCCGTCGAGATGAATGTCGCCGGCGAAGGCGACGCGCAGGTGCTGACCTTCCGCACCAATGTCGGCGACGTGGTGGAGGCAGGCCCCGACCATAAGCTGCGCTTCGTGGATGAGGACGAGACGGGTGGGCTGAAGCCTTATCTGCTCGTGCGGGGAAGGCTTGAGGCGCTGGTGTCGCGCGCGGTGATGTATGAACTGGCCGAAATCGGCGAGGAATTGACGGTGGATGGACGCGACGTCTTCGCCGTGCGTTCCAATGGCATGATATTCCCGATCATGCCGGTCGCGGAATTGAAGAGGAAAAGTGCATGAGTATGGAGGCCGATCTGAAGGGCGCGACGTTTACGGCGCAGGATTTCCGCCGCCGCGCAGAGCGTGAGACCGGTCCCTTCGACGGCGACCAGATCGGCGACCACGTTCTCAACCCCACAATGTTCGACGATTTCATCACTGGCCCGCTGCGCGATGCGGCGGTGATGATCGCGGTGGTGGATCACGGCCCGGAAGCGAGCATCATCCTCACCCAGCGTTGCACCAGATTGCGCACCCATTCGGGGCAGGTGGCATTTCCGGGCGGGCGCATCGACGCGAGCGATCCCTCGCCGGAATTCGCCGCACTGCGCGAGACGCAGGAGGAAATAGGCCTCGATCCGCACGAGATCGAGGTGATCGGTCGCATGCCGGATTATGTGGCGGGCAGCGGCTATCGCATCGCGCCGGTGCTGGGCATCGTCCAGCCGGGATTCCGGCTCTCGCTCAATCCCGACGAGGTGGACGCCGCCTTCGAGGTGCCGCTGTCCTTCCTGATGGACCCCGCGAATCATCACCGCAAGACGCGCATCTTCAAGGAGCGCGAGCGCCATTATTTCGAGATGCCGTTCGGCGAGCGCCACATATGGGGGGTGACGGCGGGCATCATCCACACGCTCTATACCCGGCTCTACACATGACCAGCATTGCGGGCCGGGCCCCGTGGCTCGACGGGCCGGAATTGCAGGCTTTGCTGGCGGCGCTCGGCGCGGATGGCGAGGAAGCGCGCATCGCCGGCGGCGCGGTACGCAACGCCCTGCTGGGTGCGCCGGGAAGCGATGTGGACATCGCCACGACGAATCTCCCCGCCGAAACCGTCGCGCGGGTCCAAAGGGCCGGCTTCCGCGCAGTTCCGACCGGGATCGACCACGGTACCGTCACGGTGATCGCCGGCGGCAGGCCCTATGAGGTGACGACATTGCGCGACGATGTCGAAACCGATGGGCGGCATGCCCGCGTCGTCTTCGGCCGCGACTGGAAGCGCGACGCCGAGCGGCGCGACTTCACCATCAACGCGCTCTATGCCGATGCGGACGGCACGGTCTTCGACCCTATCGGCGGGCTCGCCGATGTGGAGACCCGCACGCTGCGCTTCATCGGCAAGGCGGAAGACCGTATCCGCGAGGACTATCTGCGCATCCTGCGCTTCTTCCGCTTCTTCGCCTGGTACGGCGCCGGCCGTCCGGATGCGGAGGGGCTGAAGGCCTGTGCGCGGCTGAAGGACGGGCTTGCGCGGCTTTCCGCCGAGCGGGTCTGGTCCGAGCTGCGCAAGCTGCTTTCCGCGCCCGATCCGTCGCGCGCGATCCTGTGGATGCGCCAGACCGGCGTGCTCACCGCCATCCTGCCGGAAACGGAGAAATGGGGCATTGATGCGCTTGCCCCTCTCATCGAGACGGAAGTCGCACTCGGCTGGACGCCCGACGCGCTTCTGCGGCTGATGGCGGTGCTGCCGCCCGATCCGGCGCGCATGGAGGCGCTCGCCAAGCGGCTGCGCCTGTCGCGGGCGGAAAACGACCGGCTGGTCGCCTGGGCGATGGCCGAACCGGCACGCGCCGATATGGGCGACCTGGCGCTTTCCAAGATGCTCTATCGCGGCGACGCGCAGGGCGTTCGCGACCGGCTGGCGCTTGCGCTGGCTGCGGCGCGGGGGAGCGGCAAACTGACCGAGGCGGGGGCCTATCTGCGCCAGCACAAGCTGGCTGCGGCGTGGGAACGCCCGACCTTTCCGGCCCGTGGCGACGATCTCGCCGCGCTGGGCGTCACGCCCGGAAGGCGCATGGGCGACCTGCTGCGCGAGCTGGAATCGGAGTGGGTCGACAGCGGCTTCCAGACCGGCCGCGACGCACTGCTTGCGCGCGCCGCGGCATTGATTGCCGATCGGCCGGACTGATCCGGCTCAGGCCGCGTCGCGGACCTTCTCGATGCGCGAGCGGATCGCTTCGATCATCGTCTCGCGGATCGTTTCCTCGCCATGGGTCTCGCGCATATGCGCGACGGCGCGGCGCATGACCTCCGCCTCCTCCTCATGGCGTGTGTGCCAGTCGCAACCGGGCACCAGCGAGCCGCAATGGAACTCCTTCATCGCTTCCTCCTGTCATTGCTTGCATGGGAAGCATAACATCGGACGCGGCGGATTTGTTGCGATGGCGATCACATTTTGACCTGTGCCCGAAGGCCTGTCTTCAGGCCAGCGCGTCGGCGGCTTCGAAATCGCGCGCCGTATCGGCGATTTCCTCCCGCAGCCATGCCTTGAAGGCCTTGGTCCTGGCATCTTCCCGCCGCGTCAGCGAGGTGACCGCATAATACGCGTCTCCCGTGCGGGCGCGCTGCGGAAAGGGCGCGACCAGCGTCCCCGCCTTCAAGGCGGAATGCGCCAGCGTCTGCCAGGCGAGCAGCACGCCCTGTCCGGCAATCGCGGCGTCGAGCGCCAGCGCCGCGTCGGTGAAGCTGTTGCCGGGCCTGAACTGGCTCTCGTCGAGGCCGAAAGGCGCAAGCCACAGATTCCACGGGATGACGGAGTTGGCGTCGCGCACGACCGGCAACGCCACCAGATCGCGCGGCGAGGCGATATGCGATGCCAACTCTGGCGCACAGACCGGGAAGACTTCCTGGTCGAGCAGCTTTTTGGCACGGACGCCGGGCCAGTTGCCGGGGCCAACCCGCAAGGCGATGTCCACATCGCTGGTATCGAGATCGACCTGCGTGGTCGTCGCGTCGAGCCGCAGCTGGATGCCGGGATGGCGCGCGGCAAAGCCGCTCAGGCGCGGCACCAGCCACTTCGCGGCGAGCACCGGCGCGACGGAAATGGTCAGGATCGCCTCGTCGCGCCGCCGCGCCCCGGCCAGCGCCGCCTCGATGAAGCGGAAACCCTCGCTCAGGCGCGGCAGCAATGCCGCCCCATATTCCGTCAGCACCAAGCCACGCGCCGTCCGCTCGAAGACGAGGCGGCCAAGCTGTGCCTCGGCCCGCGCCACCTGCTGGCTGACGGCCCCCGGCGTGACGCCGAGCTCTGCAGCGGCACCCGCCAGCCCGCCATGCCGGGCGCATGCCTCGACGGCGCGCAAGGCGTTAAGATGGACGCGGTTCAGCTCCTGCATATAGAAAAGCTAAACGCAAAGCGGCAAAAAGTCGATTTATTCCCGCGCCGCAATCCGCGAAAATCCTGTCTTGAAAGGCAGGACGAACCATGTTTGGGCAGTGGAAGCGGCTGATCCGCTATCTCGCAGAGAGCGACGAGGCGGCTCCGCCTTGCGGCGATCCCTTCAGCATTGCTGCGCTGCGCGCGATGAGCCAGCGTGAACTTGCGGACCTGCCGCTGCGCGGGAGCGCATGGCGCGGCATGGATTGCGAGCGGCGCTGATCTACTTGGCGCTGGCGGTCTGGAGCCATTCGCGCACGAGGCGGACATCCTCGTCGCCGAGATTGTGGCCCGAATCGATCATGTAGGATTTGACGCGGGCTCCGCGCGTGCGGAACTGCTCTTCCAGCTTGGGCGCGAAGGGGCCGTAGAGCTTGTCGCTGCGGCCGGCGATGGTCAGCACGTCGATATTGCCGAGCTTCGCGTCGGAGGTCTTGTCGAGCACTGGCATGGCGCGCAGCAGGGCGGCCTTGTGCACGATGTCGGGATGCAGCACCGACAGCGCCGCGATCAGGTTGGCGCCGTTGGAATAGCCGACGAAAATCGCCTTATCGAGGTCGATCTTGAGCTTGCCGGCGGTGTCCTTCAGAAAACTGACGAAGGCATCGGCCTCGGAACGCACGTCGGTCTGGTCGAAGGTGGTCGGCGTGATGCGCCGGTACCAGCGGTTGATGCCGTCCTGGCGGATGCGGCCGCGAATGCCCAGCAGGTTGGCGTTGGGCGCCATTTTGCGCGCCAGCGCCATCAGCGTCGTCTCGTCGCCACCCGAGCCGTGCAGCAGCACGATGGTGCGGTCGCCCGCTTCCGCCTCCGGCTTGCGAAAGTCGAAGGCGAATGACGCCAGACGTTCATCCTTGAGGATCGTCATGACCGACTTAACGGCCGTGACGGCCGCGGGTTCGACCTTGGGCGCCGGCGCGGCCGCGACCGCGTCAAGCGCCACCGGTTCGGCGCCAGCGATGGAAGTGGAGAGGATCAGCGCGCCAAGGGCACAAGGGATCAGGCGTGTCATGGGTCGAGAGTGCTCGCAAGAAGGTAAACGGAACGTATGCTTTGCATGCGTCGGTCCCGAATCGGATCATGCCCCCTCAAGCATGACCGGTTGCTCCGCGCCTCGCAGGATCGGCGCGAGCGAAGCCTCTAGCCGATCCTGCGATCCGTGTCGCGGCCTATTTCACGAGATATAAAACGTTTTAATGAGTGTTGCGCGCCCGCAACGATGTGCCTTATGGCCACTTCACCTCGGGCGGCATGCTGGAGAGGATGGAGTTCACATTGCCGCCGGTCCTGAGGCCGAACGTGGTTCCCCGGTCGTAGAGCAGGTTGAACTCCACATAGCGGCCGCGGCGGATGAGCTGTTCCTCGCGATCGGCCTCGGTCCAGTTGTCGTTGAAGTTCCTGCGTACGATGTGCTGGTAGGCGATCAGGAAGGTGCGGCCGACATCCTGGGTGAAGCGGAAGTCGGCGTCCCAGCCGCCCTTTTCCTCCGGCGTCTTCAGCCAGTCATAGAAGATGCCGCCGATGCCGCGCGGTTCGTTGCGGTGCGGCAGGTAGAAATATTCATCGCACCACTGCTTGAACCGCTCATGGTCGGCCACGTCGTGGTGCTTGTCGCAGACGAATTTCATCGCCCTGTGGAAGGCGACCGTGTCGGGGTCTTCCTGCGTGCGCCGGCGGTCGAGCACCGGCGTCAGATCGGCTCCGCCGCCGAACCATTGCCGCGAGGTCACCACCATGCGCGTATTCATATGCACGGCCGGCACGTTGGGGTTCCAGGGATGGCAGATCAGCGAGATGCCGCTTGCCCAGAAGTTGGGGTCTTCCTCGGCCCCGGGGATCTGCTTGCGGAACTCCGGCGAGAACTCGCCATGAACGGTGGAGGTGTGGACGCCGACCTTCTCGAAGACGCGCCCATACATCATCGACATGATGCCGCCGCCGCCCCGGCCTTCGTCGCGCAGCCATTCGGTGCGCTCGAACCGGCCCGGCGACCAGGAGGATTGCGGCCCGCTCACCTCGTCCTCCAGCGCCTCGAGGCCGGCGCAGATGCGATCGCGGATGTCCTCGAACCAGGCTTTTGCTGTCGCCTTCTTGTCTTCGATGTCGTCCGGCAATCCTGCCGGCAGTTCAGGGCGTTCCATTCCGGTCTCCACTCCGCCGCCTGGACGGCACGGCCGTTCGTGCGGCACGAATTGACTCGTCTTTTCTCCGTCCGATCCCTAATCTGTCGTTGATCAGGGTCAAGGAGTTCTTCCATGCGGGTTCCCGCGAGGCCTCCCCTCGATGGCATCAAGTCGCGGCTCGAGCGCAGCCGTCGCGATGCCCACCGCCTGCCGCGCGACGGCTTCCTGCGCGAGACCTTCCTGTTGCCGCGTCCGGACGCGCGGGCCAAGGCGCGCGAATGGCTGGAGCGCTGGCCGAAGGAAGCCTACTGGACCGAGGTCGAGAGCTGGTGCGAACGGCCCGACGACCAGATCGAGTTCACCATGCGCCGCCTGCCCACGGCGGAGTGAGCCGCTTCAACCGGTCGTCTGCCGCATTGCTTCGCCCATGCCCATCGCAGCCGCAAGCGCGACATTGAGGCTGCGCCCGCCGCCCGGCATGGGGATCGTCACCGCAGCCTCCGCAGCGCCATGCACCTCGTCCGGCACGCCGGCGCTTTCGCGGCCGAACAGCAATATGTCGCGCGGGCGATAGGCAAAGGCGGTGTAGGGTTCGACAGCCTTGGTAGTGAACAGGACGAGCCGCCGGCCTTCGGCGCGGCGCCAGGCCTCGAACGTGTCCCATGAAACGTGCCGGCGCAGCGCGGCCATTTCGAGATAGTCCATGCCGGCCCGCTTCAAATTGCGGTCGGACAGGTCGAAGCCGGTCGGCTCGATGATGTCGAGCGCGACGCCCAGGCAGGCGGCCATGCGCATCAGCGTTCCGGTATTTCCGGGAATGTCGGGCTGGTAGAGCGCCAGGCGCGGCCTTTCGCTCACGCGATTATGCCTCTTTCGGCGACCTTCGCCGCAAAGAGCGCGCGATCGGGGATGGCGATGCCGAACTCGCCCTCGATGGCGTCGGCCAGCGCTGCCGCATCGGCCAGTTCGCGGCGCTCGCTCCGGCCGCCCAGCCAATGGGTGGTGAGGCGGTTGTTGGCAAGCGCGAGCCGCCGGTCGGCAAGCGGGCGCGCCAGCATCAGGCCGGTGACGAATTGCGACTGCGGATGGGTGGAGAGGAAATAGCTCGTTACCGCATAGTCGACCTCGAAATTCTCCGCGAGATCGAAGCGGTAGAGCGTGCGCCACGCGCCGCCAGCGAGCGCCTGACTGAGGAAATGGCCGTCCTGCTCCACCAGCCGGAAATTCTCGTGCGGCGTTTCCTGTTCGCCGGGGGCGAGACGCAGCGGCGCGGTCTGGGTGAGCCCGCCGAAGCCGACATCGGCCAGCCAGGTTTCGCCGTCGAGCTCGATGCGCAGCAGCATATGGCTGCGCGGGGTGAGGAAATCGGGCGGGCGGTTCCACATCACCCGCGCCGCCAGTCCCGACACTTGGAAGCCCAGCGCGCGCAGCGCGTCCATGAACAGCAGGTTCTGCTCGAAACAGTAGCCGCCGCGCGGCTGGTCCACCATCTTGGCCTGCAATGTCTGTGCATCGAGCGTCACCGGCAGGCCGAGAAACGGGTTCAGGTTCTCGAAAGGGATCGCTGCTGGATGCAGCAGATGCAGGGCGCGCAGCACGTCGAGCGTTGCCGCATGCGGACCGTTATAGTCGATACGGCCGAGATAGGCGTCAAGATCGAAGCCGTCGCGAGGGGCGCTGGCGCTGTTCGTGTCGGACATGGACTGCCTCCGGGTTGGGCCATGTCATCCCGTTGGCATGCAGTTGCTGTCAAGTGCGCGCTGGCGATTCTGGGCCAATCGGCGGAAGCTGCCGGTCCAGCAATGGTCTGTGGGGTTGGAAAATCGCTCGTTCTCATATATTGGAGGCGCCCTTGACTGGCTACGAACCGAAGGAGGCAGCGATGATTGACCGGATGATCCTGATCGCGCTCATGCGCCTCCGCAGTGCAGCGCGCGCCTGACGGCAGCTTCGGTTCGACCCTACCCAGTAATTTTCAATAACAGCGTCGCCGAAGTCTGCCGGATCGATTGACCGATTCATCCGGAGACAATTCATGCCACGCAAACAGAAAGATACGCCGCTGGCGGCGCCCGTCGCGCTGCCGCCGGCCTTCGACGCCGTTCTCGGCGCGAAGCCCGGTGTCAATGCCAAGGCGCTGCACGGAAAGGCTGTGATCAGCCGGCCCGATCAGCTCGACAAGGCGCGCAAGCCGCAAGCCAGCGCAAACAGGACCATGAGCCCACGCAAGGGCCACCGCTGAGAGACGCCGGCGCCGCCCGCAAGGTGGTGCCGGCGCAACGAATTTCAGGCCCGCCCCGGCCTTACGATGAAAGCATGCACCATGTTCAAATGGTTCGAAGACCGCCTCGATCCCTTTCCCGCGGAGGAGCCGCAAGAGCCTCCGCGCACGCTGCTCGGCTTCTGCCTGCACTATACGAAGGGATCGTGGCCCTATCTCATTCCATCGGCGATCCTGATGTCGCTGATCGCGCTGACCGAGGTGTGGATGTTCTCCTTCCTCGGCAATATCGTCGACTGGCTGTCGAGCCACGACCGCACGACATTCCTTGCAGAGGAGGGCTGGCGGCTGGCCGGCATGTCGGCGATCGTGCTCATCGGCCTGCCGCTGATGGTCTGGTTCCACTCGCTGCTCAACCAGCAGACGCTGATGGGCAATTATCCGATGCGCATCCGCTGGCAGGTGCATCGCTACCTGCTCAAGCAGTCGATGACCTTCTATCAGGACGAGTTCGCCGGCCGCATCGCCACCAAGCTGATGCAGACCGCGCTCGCCGTGCGCGAATGCGTCATCAAGCTCATCGACGTGCTGAACTATGTCATCGTCTATTTCGGCGGCATGCTGTTCATCATCGCCACCGCCGACTGGCGCCTGGCGGCACCGTTGGTGATCTGGCTAGCCAGCTATGCGCTGCTCCTGCGCTATTTCATCCCGCGGCTGGGGCAGGTGGCCGAAGATCAGGCCGATGCGCGCTCGCTGATGACGGGCCGCGTGGTCGACAGCTACACCAATATCCAGACGGTGAAGCTGTTCAGCCATGCTCGCCGCGAGGCGGCCTTCGCAAAGGAAGGCATGAACGGCTTCCTGCAAACCGTCTACCGCCAGATGCGGATGATCACGAGCCTCTACGGCCTGCTCTACATGCTCAACTCGCTGTGCCTCTTTTCGGTCGGCGTGCTCGGCATCTGGCTGTGGCTGGGCGAGGCCGTCAGCATCGGCGCAGTTGCCGTGGCATTGGGACTCGTGCTGCGCCTGTGGGGCATGTCGCAGTGGATCATGTGGGAGATGTCGGCGCTGTTCGAGAATATCGGCACGGTGCAGGACGGCATCAATTCCATCTCGCTGCCGCATCTGGTCGAGGACAGGCCTGACGCGAAGCCGCTCGCCGTGACCGCCGGTGCGATCCGCTTCGACGATGTGAGGTTCCACTACGGCAAGCAGAAGGGTGTATTGGAGCAGCTCACGCTCGACATCCAGCCTGGCGAGAAGGTGGGCGTGGTCGGCCGCTCGGGCGCCGGCAAGTCGACGCTCGTCAACCTGCTGCTGCGTTTCTACGACATCGAGGCCGGTCGCATCCTGATCGACGGACAGGATATCGCGGCCGTCACGCAGGACAGCCTGCGGGCCAATATCGGTATGGTGACGCAGGACACGTCGCTGCTGCATCGCTCGGTGCGCGACAATATCCTCTATGGTCGCCCCGATGCGACGGAGGAGATGATGCTGGAGGCGGCGCGGCGGGCGGAGGCCACCGAGTTCATCGCCGGCCTGACCGACCCGAAGGGCCGGAAAGGCTACGACGCGCATGTCGGCGAGCGCGGCGTCAAGCTGTCCGGCGGCCAGCGCCAGCGCATCGCTATCGCCCGTGTCATGCTCAAGGACGCGCCGATCCTGATCCTCGACGAGGCGACCTCGGCGCTGGATTCGGAGGTGGAGGCGGCGATCCAGGCCAACCTCTACCGACTGATGGAGGGCAAGACGGTGATCGCCATCGCCCACCGCCTCTCGACCATCGCAGCGATGGACCGGCTGATCGTGATGGACAAGGGCCATGTCGTCGAGCAGGGCAGCCATGCCGATCTCGTGGCGGCCGGCGGTCTCTATGCGCAATTGTGGGCACGCCAGTCCGGCGGCTTCCTCGACCTGTCAGCAGAGGAGGGCAAGGCAGCGGCGGAGTAAGGCTTCGCCGGTTGCCATTTTCCGCCGTCATGCCCAGTTAAGGGATGATTTCATTGGCTGCGAGTCGCGGTTCGCGCCGTCTTTTTGGATAGTTTTTCGTGACAGATATCAGCGAACAGACCGGATTGCGTGAGCGCGCCTGGCGTTCCGTCGAGAATGTCATCGATCCATTCGCGGACACCGAGCGCGAAGTGCTGCCGCGCGATGCATGGCGGTTCATCCTCTTCTTCGCCCGGCAGGCGAAGCTGCCCTTCATGCTCCTGCTGGTGGTGGGTGGCCTGTCGGGCGCCATCGATGCGGCGCTCTACTGGTCGCTCGGCTGGCTGATCGACATTCTCGACACGTCCTCGCCGCAGACCCTGCTCGCCGACTACTGGCTGCACCTGACCGCGTTCCTGCTCCTGCTGCTCGTCCTGCGCGCTGCCGTGATGATCTTCAACGCGGTGGTGGAGCAGCAGATCGTGGTGCCGAATTTCTACCAGCTCGTGCGCTGGCAGGCATTTCGCCGCGTCATGGAGCAGCCTTACGAATTCTACCAGAACGATTTCGCCGGCCGCATCGCCACCAAGATCCTGCAAGGCGGCGAATCGACCGGCGATTTCATCGTCTCCTCGCTCCAGACCCTGTGGAGCTTCCTGACCTTCCTGATCCTGGCCGGAACGATCCTGGCCGTGCTCGACCCGATGATGACGGCCGTGCTGGGCATATGGGTGGTCGTGTTCGGCATTGCCGGCTGGTATCTCCTGCCGCCGCTGAGGGCTGCGGGCCGCCGCACCGCCGACGAGCGCTCGGTGGTCAATGGCCGCATCGTCGATGCCTTCACCAATATCCTCGCCGTCAAGCTTTTCGACAGCGGCCGGCGCGAACATGCCTTCGTGCGCGAGGGCATGGAGCGCTATCTTTCGGCGGTGAAGGCGCTCACGCGCTCCATCACCAGCGTGCGCGGGGCGGTCGCCATCATCAATGGCTTCATGATGGCGGCGGTTGCGGTGCTTGCGGTGCGCAGCTGGATGGCGGGCGATGCCACGACCGGCGAGATCGCCGCGGCCATCGGCATCGTCTTCCGGCTCAACCAGATGTCCGGCTACATGATGTTCAACATCAACGGGCTGATCCGCAATTTCGCGACCGTTCAGGACGCCACCGCGACGATTTCCGTCAAGCCCGCCATTCGCGACGCCGCCGACGCGCAGGTCATGCCGCGCGCCAGGGGCGACCTGCGCTTCGACAATGTCACCTTCGACTACGGCAAGAATCGTGGCGACGATGCGGGTGTCATCAGCGGGCTCGACCTGCATATCAAGCCTGGCGAACGCGTCGCGCTGGTGGGACCGTCGGGGGCAGGCAAGACCACCATTGTCAATCTGGCGCTGCGCCTCTTCGACGTCGAGGACGGGCGCATCCTGCTTGACGGGCGCGACATACGCAGCCTGACGCAGGCATCGCTACGGGCGCAGTTCGGCGTGGTGAGCCAGGAGCCGATGCTGATGCACCGCTCGATCCGCGACAACATCGCCTATGGCCGGCAGGATGCGACCGAGGCCGAGATCATCGAGGCTGCCAAGCGCGCATCCGCGCATGATTTCATCAAGGATGTGTCGGATCCGCGCGGCCGCACCGGCTATGACGCCTATGTCGGCGAGCGTGGCGTCAAGCTGTCGGGCGGGCAGCGCCAGCGTATCGCCATCGCCCGCATGATGCTGAAGAATGCGCCGATCCTGATCCTCGACGAGGCCACCTCGGCGCTGGATTCCGAAGTGGAGGCGGCGATCCAGGACAACCTCTTCGCCATGATGGAGGGCAAGACGGTGATCGCGGTAGCGCATCGGCTCTCCACCATCGCCGCGCTCGACCGGCTGATCGTGCTCGACCGCGGCCGGATCGTGGAGGAGGGCACCCACGAGCAGTTGCTCGCCGCGGGCGGCCTCTATTCGCAGCTGTGGAAGCGGCAGTCCGGCGGCTTCCTGCCCAGCCGCCTTGCAGCGGAGTAGGGCCAGTGTCGACGCTGCGGCCGCCCGGCTTGCTCGCTTCCACGATCGGGCCGGAAACCGGCCTGTCGGTGCTGGAGCACGAGATGCTGGCCGAGAAGGCGGCATCGCTGGGCCGGGCCGGCGACAAGGCTGCGCGCGACGTCGCCCGGCTGAAATCCTGTTCCGCTGATTCGCCCGAGCGGCCGGCGCTTCTGAAGGCGGCGGCGGCCTCGGTGCATGGCTTTTTCATCCAGCGCGAGCTTTGCGGCATGCGCCGCCATGCCGACATCATTCGCGAACTGGCGATTCCGCCGGAAGTCCTGGCGCGACTGGGCGCGGCGTAGACGCGCGATCGCCGCTTTATCAGGCGCGACAAACTGCCCTACATGGCGTGAAGTCTGGACAAGCTTTCAGTGTCCGCATAAACCACGCCGGAATGCCGGGGGGAATCCGCACGGCTGACGGATATCGTGCACGCTGCGTGCAGGCATCCGACGCGCGGAAGCCGGCAATTGCATGGCAGAAGGATGCTGATCCCGTGAGCGCGACAGACTCGACCGATCCGACCCGCCGCGATTTCCTCTACGTCGCCACCGGCATGGCCGGCGTGGTGGCCGTGGGTGGCGTTGCATGGCCCTTCATCGACCAGATGCGCCCGGACGCCTCGACGCTGGCGCTGGCGACGGTCGATGTGAATATTTCCGCTATCGAGCCCGGCATGTCGCTGACGGCCAAGTGGCGCGGCAAGCCCGTCTTCATCCGCAACAGGACGCCGGAAGAAATCGAGGCGGCCCGTGCGGTGCCGATGGCAGAGCTCAAGGATCCGGTCGCGCGCAACGCCAATCTGGCCGCCGATGCGCAGGCCACCGACATCGATCGTTCCGCCGGCGAAGGCAGGGAGAACTGGATCGTCATGATCGGTTCCTGCACCCATCTCGGTTGTGTGCCGCTTGGCCAGTCGGGTGATTTCGGCGGCTGGTTCTGCCCCTGCCATGGCTCGCACTACGATACGGCCGGCCGTATCCGTGTCGGTCCGGCTCCGGAAAACCTTCACATCCCGAACTTCGAATTCACGTCCGACACGACCATCCGGATCGGCTGAGGGCATAGGGGAACCTGACCATGAGCGGTGGACACTCGACCTATACGCCGAAAACCGGCATTGAGCGCTGGATCGATGCGCGGCTCCCGCTGCCGCGCCTGATGTATGATTCCTTCGTGGCCTATCCGGTGCCACGCAACCTCAACTATGCCTACACGTTCGGCGGCATCCTCTCGATCATGCTGGTGGCGCAGATACTCACCGGCGTGGTTCTGGCGATGCACTATGCCGCCTCGACGCAGCTCGCCTTCGACTCGGTCGAGAAGATCATGCGCGACGTGAATTCGGGCTGGCTGCTGCGCTACCTGCATTCCAACGGCGCGTCGTTCTTCTTCATCGCGGTCTATATCCACATTTTCCGCGGCCTCTATTACGGCTCCTACAAGGCGCCGCGCGAGCTGCTGTGGATCCTCGGCTGCATCATCTACCTGCTGATGATGGCCACCGGATTCATGGGCTATGTGCTGCCATGGGGACAGATGTCTTTCTGGGGTGCGACCGTCATCACCGGCTTCTTCACCGCCATTCCGTTGGTCGGCGAGTGGATCCAGCAGCTCCTGCTCGGCGGCTTCGCCGTCGACAATCCGACGCTGAACCGCTTCTTCGCGCTGCATTACCTGCTGCCTTTCATGATTGCGGGCGTCGTGGTGCTGCATGTCTGGGCGCTGCATGTCACCGGCCAGACCAATCCGACCGGCATCGAGGTCAAGTCCAAGACCGACACCGTCCCGTTCTCGCCGCATGCGTCGGCCAAGGACGGGTTCGCGATGGTCGTGTTCCTGCTCGTCTTCGCCTATTTCGTCTTCTACCTGCCCAACTATCTCGGCCATCCGGACAACTATATCCCGGCCGATCCGCTGAAGACGCCGGCCCATATCGTTCCGGAGTGGTATTACCTGCCCTTCTACGCGATCCTGCGCGCGGTCACCTTCAATATCGGCCCGATCGACTCCAAGCTCGGCGGCGTGCTGGCCATGTTCGGCGCCATCGCGGTCCTCTTCGTGGTGCCGTGGCTCGATACGTCGAAGGTGCGCTCGGCGGTGTACCGCCCCTGGTACAAGCTGTTCTTCTGGCTCTTCGTCGCCAATGCGCTGTTCCTCGGCTGGCTGGGTTCCAAGCCGGCGGAAGGCTGGTACATCCCGGCGATGCAGGTCTCCACGCTGTATTATTTCGCATTCTTCCTGGTGGTCATGCCGGTGCTCGGCCTCATCGAGACGCCGCGCCGCCTGCCCAACTCGATCACCGAGGCGGTGCTGGAGAAGAAGGGCGGGGCGCATGCCCAGCCGGCCGGCAGCACTGCGGCGCCGGAAGTCAACGGCTAAGTCGGATCCCGAGGCTCGAAAGGACCTATCATGAAGACGATCCTCAAGGGATTTGCCGCAGCGGTGCTCGGGCTGGCGCTTGCCGGTCCGGTGGTGGCAGCGGAAGAGGGCGGCACGCCGCACTATCCGATCAATGCGCCGCGCGAGGAGAGCTGGTCGTTCTCCGGCCCATTCGGCACCTATGACCGCGCCCAGCTGCAGCGCGGCCTGAAGATCTATCGCGAGGCATGCTCGTCATGCCATTCGATGAGCCTTGTGGCCTTCCGTACGCTGCAGGACCTCGGCTATTCCGAGGCCCAGGTGCGCACGCTGGCCGCGGAATACACGATCCAGGACGGCCCGAATGCCGATGGCGACATGTTCGAGCGTCCCGGCCTGCCATCGGACCGCTTCCCGTCGCCCTTCGCCAATCACGAGCAGGCGGCTGCGTCCAACAATGGCGCTGCCCCGCCCGATTTCTCGCTGATCGCCAAGGCGCGCGGCGTGACGCGCGGCTTCCCGACCTTCGTGTTCGACGTCTTCACGCAATATGCCGAAGGCGGCCCGGATTATATCCACAGCCTGCTGACCGGCTATCAGGAGCCGCCGGAAGGCGTCGTGGTGCAGCCCGGCACCCACTACAATCCCTACTTCATCGCCGGACCGGCGCTGGCCATGCCGGCACCGCTGTCGGACGGTCAGGTCACCTATGAGGATGGCACGCCGGAAACCGTCGACCAGTATGCGCGCGATGTCTCGGCCTTCCTGATGTGGGCGGCCGAACCGCACCTCGAGGCGCGCAAGCAGACCGGTTTCGTCGTGATGATCTTCCTCATCCTGTTCGGCGGTCTGGTCTACCTGACCAAGCGCAAGATCTGGGCCGACGTGCACTGATCGGATAATGTATCGGAATGCGAAAAGGCCCGCCTCGAGCGGGCCTTTTTCATGTCTTCGCTCAGGCCGTCATCGCTGCGGCGATAAGCGCCCCGTCGCGTTCGCTGATCTCCACGAGTCCGAAACGGAACGCTTGCCCCCAGTTCCGGCGGCCGGCCGTCAGTTCGAGCCGGTCGAGCAGGCCGCTGATCGGCGCGTCCTGCGTCTTGAACCACGCCACGTCCCGCCGGAACGCCATCAAGCCCTCGCCCATGACGCCTTGATATGGCTCGCCTTCCCGCACCTGGCCAAGCGCAGTGAAGGACTGCAAGCCGTCCTTGATGCCATAGACCTCGCTCGGCGAATAATAAGCGACCTGGTCGCCCGGCCTTATGCGCCGCAACGGCGCGACCTTGCCGTGGTTGACCTGCATGAAGCCGCCGGCCACGCCGCGCCGGACATGCTGCGCCGAGGCCACCGCAATCCAGTAGCGCGGCCGGTCGTCGGGTCTCATCGCGGATTCGCGGCAAGCGCCATGCCGCCGCGAATGCGGTGGCTGTCTGGATCGACGAGAACGAAGGAGCGCCCGAAGGGCAAGGTCTTCGGCTCCATGACGACCGTCAGTTCCTTCTTCTTCGACCACTCGGCAAATGTCCGGTCGACGGCTTCGTCGGAATCGAGAGTGACGCCGATCTCGGCCATATTGCCGTTTTCGCCGGCTGTGACATGGGCATCGGGGTCAGCGGACGCCCAAAGCGCGAACTTGTAGCCGTGCGGCAGGACGAACATGACGAAGTTGCCGGACGTATAGGCCGGCTCTACGCCGAAAAGGCCGGCATAGAGATCGGCACTGGCCAACGGGTCTTCGACGAAGAGGATGGTGTAGTTCGGGGTGTTCATGACAGGTCTCCTTTCAGACACGACCGAAGACTAGACCCGCATGCTGTCAGTTTCCGGCAGCATGCTGAGATGGAATTTTCTCCTGTTCCCGCCACGCTTTGAGCAATGTGGCCCTCCGCTTCGGATAGCGTATGTCGGTCATCTCCATTGCGCTTATCCTGTCGGTGCGGAAATGGCGGAACCCGTCGCGCAGCTCGCACCAGCCGACGACGACGCGCGCCTTGTCGAAGAAGCCGAGCGCCAATGGCCAGATGGTGCGCCGGGTGTCGCGGCCGGAAAGATCGCGATAGACGATGGCGAGCTTGCGCTCGGCGCGGATGGCGCGGCGCAGGAGCGTCAGGTCGATCCGTTCGATCGGCTGGCGGATCGCCTGCCCGACGAGAAGGCCGTTGGAATCGACCTTGTCGCGCAGGTCGGCAGGCAGCACGGCGGTGATCTTGGCAAGCGCATTGCCTGCTGCCGCCCCGAGCCGTGCATCGGCGCTTCGCCGCGCTACCCAGCGCTGGCCGAGAACCAGCGCCTCCAGTTCATCCTCGGAAAACATCAGCGGCGGCAACATGAAGCCGGGGCGCAGCACATAGCCCACGCCCGGCTCGCCCTCGATCGTCGCGCCCTGCGCCTGCAGGCTTGCAATGTCGCGATAAAGCGTGCGCAAGCTGACGCCGGTCTCGGCGGCAAGCGCGCGTCCGCTTACCGGCCGGCGATGCCTGCGCAGAACTTCGATGAGTGTCAGGAGGCGCTCCGAACGCGACATGCTGGTTCGCTCCCGGTATGGCTTTTCGCGGCGATTTCTCCGTCCAGCCTATTCCATTCGAGGGGCGCGGACGATACCAATTCCACGACATCAGACAGGGTAGCCCAGTGACATCTTCCAGAAGCAACCTGCAAGCCGCGATCCGCACGATCCCGGACTATCCCAAGCCGGGCATCCTGTTTCGCGACATCACCACGCTGCTTGGCGATGCGCGTGCGTTCCGCCGTGCGGTGGACGAGCTCGTCCATCCCTATGCCGGGTCGAAGATCGACAAGATCGCCGGTATCGAGGCGCGCGGCTTCATCCTCGGCGGGGCGATGGCGCATCAGCTCTCGTCCGGCTTCATCCCCATCCGCAAGAAGGGCAAGCTGCCGCACGATACGGTGCGGGTCGCCTACAGCCTCGAATATGGCATCGACGAGATGGAGATGCATCGCGACGCGGTTGCGCCGGGCGAGAAGGTGATCCTCGTGGACGACCTCATCGCCACCGGCGGGACGGCGGAAGGGGCAGTCAAGCTGCTGCGCCAGATGGGGGCGGACATCGTCGCTGCCTGCTTCGTCATCGACCTGCCGGACCTCGGCGGCCGCAAGAAGCTCGAGGCGCTCGGCGTCGACGTGCGCACGCTGGTTTCCTTCGACGGGCACTGATTGCGTTTACGGACGCAAAGCCGCTGAATACCTCGCTGGAATTACTCTAGCCGGTCTTGAGAAGCACGTCGCTCTCGAATTCCAGCACCTTGCTTCCAGCCTCGTCATAGGCCTCGCACAGGCTGGTGAGCACGTTCCATTCCGGCCTTGCGGGATGCCTTCGCAGATGCATGGCGCGCCGGCTATAGGTCAGCGTCGTGCCGGCAAAGGTCGGTTTCAGCCAGCGCAGCTTGCGGAAGCCGGGGGAGGGGCCGAAAGCCGGCCTGGGGCCGTCGCCGGTCCAGGGACGCTCGCCCTCGGCCTGCTGGTAGAGCAGGTTCACCCGCATCCATATCGCGACAGTGTGCCAGCCGGAGGCGCATAGCGCGCCGAAAACGCTGTTCCTCGCCGCATCCTCGTCCAGATGGAACGGCTGTGGGTCGAACTTGCGCGCGAAGGTCTTGATCTCCTCGGCCTCGAATGTGTGCGAGCCGATGACGACCGTTTCGCCGATCTGGAGGAAATCGTCCAGCGCGCTCATGCCACGGCGTCCCGAGTGAGGAACATCGCTGCATTCTCCGTTTCCAGCACCACCTCACCATGCTGGTTCCAGAGGCGGTGGCGACAGGTGACGATGCCGAGATGCGGCCGCGTCTGCGAGCGCCGCAGCGCCGCGATCTCGACTTCGCCCGACAGGGTGTCGCCGGCGAGGACCGGTCGCCGCCAGCGCGCATATTCGACGCCGGGCGCGCCCTGGGCGGTAGAGTCCAGCAGCAGGGCGTCACAGGCCATGCGCATGAGCATGCCGCAGGTATGCCATCCGGATGCGGCGAGCCCGCCGAGCAGGCTCGCCTTGCCCGCTTCCTCGTCGAGATGCATCGGCTGCATGTCGAATTCCGAGGCGAAGGCGACGATCTCCTCGGCCGTGACGTGCTTGGGCCCCAGCGGGAAGGTCTGGCCGACCGTCAGATCGTCGAACGCCCATGTCGGGCTCTTTGCCATACCCACGCCTCAGGTGTTGAACTTGAACAGCATCACGTCGCCGTCATTGACGACATATTCCTTGCCTTCATCGCGCGCCTTGCCAGCTTCCTTGGCGGCGGTCTCGCCGCCGAACGATACATAATCGTTGAAGGCGATCGTCTGGGCGCGGATGAAACCACGCTCGAAATCGGTGTGGATCACGCCGGCCGCCTGCGGCGCCTTCATGCCGCGCGTGACCGTCCAGGCGCGCGTCTCCTTCGGGCCGGCGGTGAAATAGGTGATGAGGTCGAGCAGGTCGTAGCCGGCACGGATGAGCCGGTCGAGGCCGGGTTCCTCGAGGCCGAGATCGGCGAGGAACTCGACCGCCTCCTCGTCCGGCAATTGCGCCACCTCGGCTTCGATGGCGGCAGAAATGACGACGGTGCCGGCGCCCTGCGCCTCGGCCATCTTGGCCACGGCCTGCGTGTGGGCATTGCCCTTCGCCGCATCGCCCTCGGCCACATTGCACACATAGAGCACGGGCTTGGAGGTGAGCAGGTTCAGGCCCCGCAGGATCATCAGGTCCTCCGCAGCGATGCCCTTCAGCATCACGCGCACCGCCTTGCCATCCTGCAGCAGCGCAAGTGCGGCTTCCATCACCGGCAGAATGGCGAGCGCCTCCTTTTCCTTGCCGGTCGCGCGCTTGCGGATCTGCACGATGCGGCGCTCGAGGCTTTCGAGGTCGGAGAGCATCAGCTCGGTCTCGACCGTCTCGGCATCGGCCACCGGGTCGATCCGCCCCTCCACATGGGTGATGTCGTCGTCCTCGAAGCAGCGCAGCACATGCACGATGGCGTCGACCTCGCGGATATTGGCGAGGAACTGGTTGCCGAGGCCTTCACCCTTGGAGGCGCCGCGCACGAGGCCGGCAATGTCGACGAAGGAGATGCGGGTCGGGATGATCTCTTTCGAGCCGGCGATGGACGCGATCGCCTTCAGGCGCGAATCCGGAACCGCGACCTCGCCGGTATTGGGCTCGATGGTGCAGAACGGATAATTCGCCGCCTGTGCCGCGGCCGTTCTGGTGAGCGCGTTGAAGAGCGTCGACTTGCCCACATTCGGCAGGCCGACGATGCCGCATTTGAAACCCATGATCTCTCCTGGAGAGGCGATAGAAGTTGCCGCAGGCTATGGGCGTCCCATCCCGGATCGTCAAGCCTTGGCCCGGATCGTCAGGCCTTGGCAGCTTCCTCCCTGCGCACCCGATAGCGCGCGTGGATGGCGCCGTTCTTCAGCGGCGAGGCATATTCGAGATCCAGCCAGCGATCAGCCTGCATGCCACCGAAAGCGGGGATGCCGGAGCCCAGGACCACTGGGATGATGCCGATCTCCACGATGTCGAGCAGGCCTGCATCGAGGAACTGGCGGACAAGGTTTCCGCCGCCGAACAGCCAGATACGTCCCTCCGCCTCGCGTTCGGCCAGTGCGGTCAGCATCCCCGCCGGGGAAGCGTCGAGGGCGAATGCGCCATCGGGCAGATCGTCGACCGGTCGCCGCGTCGCGACCAGCGTGGGCCAGCGCCCATAGTCCCATCCGCCGCCGCGTCGGGCCGCCTCGTAGGAAACGCGGCCCATCACAATGCCGGACAGGGAATCGAGGAAGGCCGGGAAATCGTAATCGTCGTCGGCGGGAAACCTGTCGAGCCAGTCGACGGCGCCATCGGCACGGGCAATGAAGCCGTCCAGGCTCATTGCGAACATGTAGATCACTTCGCGCATTTCGCCTCCTTCTGCCCGGCTGGGCCGCTGCGGATCAGTCCTTGCCGAAGAGCTTCTTCAGCATGGCCGCCATCGGCCCGCTCTCCGGCAGATTGACCGCGGGGCGTTGCGGGCGCGCCTGGCGGATGTGGCTCTGCCCGGCCTTGGCCGGCTTTTCCGCCGCTTGTCCGACCGTGTCCCTGGCATAGGGCTTCGGAGCTTTCGTGGGTACGGCGCGCGTGATCCGGTTCATCGCTTCATTGTCATTGCCTTGCGCGATCAGGGGAGCCGCATCGGCGATGGCGTCGAGCAACGGTTCGAGCCAGTCGTCGGCCTTGGCGAAATCGCCCAGCACATGGTGCAGCACCAGTTCCTTCACGCCCGGATGGCCGATGCCGATCCGCACGCGGCGATATTCCTTGCCGCAATGGGCATCGACGGACTTGATGCCATTGTGGCCGCCGGCGCCGCCGCCGGTCTTGATGCGCACCTTGCCCGGTGCGAGATCCAGCTCGTCGTAGAAAACGGTGATGTCGGCCGGGGTCGCCTTGTAGAAGCGCATGGCTTCGCCCACGGCCTGGCCCGACAGGTTCATGAAGGTCTGCGGCTTCATCAGCAGCACCTTTTCGCCGCCGATCATGCCTTCGGCGACGAGCGCCTGGAACTTCTTCGCCCAGGGCGAAAAGGAATGGCGGCGAGCTATCGCGTCCGCCGCCATGAAGCCGACATTGTGCCGGTTCCGCTCATATTTCGAGCCGGGATTGCCGAGACCTGCAAAGATGCGCATGTCGCCTCCCGGCTAAAGCATTTTGCAGCCAGGCTAAATCGCCTGGCGTCGCACAAATGCGGCTAGACAAAGCGATAGAGCGGGTCGGCGTTTCCAAGAAACGCTGAACCGCTCCAAAGCGGGGATTACTCCTCGCCGTTCTCTTCCGCTTCCTCGGCCTCGTCGGCCGCCGCATCCTCTTCCGAACGCAGGCCCGCGGGCGCCGCGATGGTCGCGATGGTGAAGTCGCGATCGGCGATCGTCGGCTTCACGCCGTCGGGCAGCTTCACCGCCGAGATGTGGATGGAATCGCCGAGATCGGTGCCGGTCAGGTCGACCGTGATCGAATCCGGGATCGCATTGGCAGGAGCGCTGAACTCCACCTCGTGGCGGACGATGTTCAGCACGCCGCCGCGCTTGAGACCGGGCGATTTTTCCTCGTTCTCGAAGTGAACGGGGATCTGCACGGTGACGACAGTGTTCTTGCCGACGCGCAGGAAGTCGACATGCATGGGGAAGTCGCGGACCGGGTCGAGCTGGAAGTCCTTCGGCAGGACCTGAATCTTCTTTCCGTCGACGTCGATCGTGGCGATCGTCGTCAGGAAACCGCCGCCGTGAATCTTGTAGTAGATTTCCTTGTAGGACAGCGCGATCGACAGCGGGGGCTGCTTGTCGCCGTAGATGACTGCTGGAATCTTGCCTTGACGACGGATCTCACGGGCGGACCCCTTACCTGCCCGATCGCGCGCCTCGGCCTTGAGCTCGTAGCTCTCGTGGCTCATGGCATTACCTTTCTTCGTTGCTGGAGCGTCCGGCGGGAGCGTATCCATGTCCGAACGTCGAAAGCCGCCATCTCGCGCCATGTCCTTCCGGACAGTGACGCAGCCAGGCAGCTCCCATCCGCGTTGCCTCCAAGGGTGTCTACGCGGGTGGCGGCTCCTTAGCCGAACATACCGATGAAGGCAAGGTTTTGCGGAGTCGCCGGCTTAGGGCAGCTATACTTTTGCGCGGCGTAGCGCTAGGTAGCGCGCAAACGGCATGGCTGCGCACCGCACCGTGCCCATGCGCGTCGCCGCGCATCGCTCCCCTCACACGGAAAGACGTTCCCGTTGACACAGTTTCCAGGCATTCTGCCATCGCTTGCCAATGCGCTCGAGAAGCGCGGCTTCGACGCACTGACCCCGGTCCAGGCCGCCGTGATCGCGCCGGAACTTGCCGGGCGCGACGCGCTGGTCTCGGCGCAGACCGGATCGGGCAAGACGGTTGCCTTCGGTCTGGCGATGGCTCCCGACCTGCTTGGCGACAATGATCGCTTCGAGGCTGCCGCTACGCCGCTTGCGCTTGCCGTGGCGCCGACGCGCGAACTTGCCCTTCAGGTTAAGCGCGAGCTCGAATGGCTCTACGGCGAAGCAGGCGCGGTGGTGGCCTCCTGCGTCGGCGGCATGGACATGCGCACCGAGCGGCGCGCGCTGGAGCGGGGCGCGCATATCGTGGTCGGCACGCCGGGGCGGCTGCGCGACCACATCACCCGCCATGCGCTGGACATGTCGGCGCTGCGCGCCGTCGTGCTCGACGAGGCCGACGAGATGCTCGACCTCGGCTTCCGCGACGATCTCGAATTCATCCTGGAGTCTGCGCCGGCGGACCGCCGCACGCTGATGTTTTCCGCCACCGTTCCGCGCGCCATCGAGACGCTGGCCGGCCGCTACCAGCGCGATGCGGTGCGGCTGGCGACGGTGGGCGAGGCGCGGCAGCATGGCGACATCGCCTATCGCGCGCTGATGGTTGCAGCCAGCGACCGCGAGAACGCCATCATCAACGTGCTGCGCTATTATGAGGCAGCCAACGCGCTGGTGTTCTGCTCGACGCGCGCGGCGGTGAACCACCTTGCGGCGCGCTTCAACAATCGGGGCTTTTCGGCCGTGTCGCTGTCCGGCGAGTTGAGCCAGAGCGAGCGCACCCATGCCTTGCAGGCCATGCGCGACGGCCGCGCGCGGGTGTGTATCGCCACCGATGTCGCCGCGCGCGGCATCGACCTGCCCAATCTCGAACTCGTGGTTCATGCCGACCTGCCGACCAATCCGGAAACGCTGCTGCACCGCAGCGGGCGCACCGGCCGGGCGGGGCGCAAGGGCGTCAGTGTTCTGATCGTTCCCACCAATGCGCATCGCCGCGCTGAACGCCTGCTCCACAATGCGGCGATCGCGGCGGAATGGGCGCGTGCGCCCTCGGCGGAGGAAGTCTCGGCGCGGGACGATGAGAGGCTGCTGTCCGATCCGCTGCTGGCGGAAGCGGCGCAGGATCAGGAACAGGCGCTGGTGGAGGCATTGATGGCGCGCTACGCGCCGGAGCAGATCGCCGCCGCCTTCATCCGCAGGCACCGCGCCGGCAAGTCTGCGCCGGAGGAGCTGATCGAGGTGAATATCGGCGTTCCGGGCACTATGCGCGGACGCAGGGAGGATGCCCGGCCTTCGCCGCGCGCGGAGTTCGGCGAGAGCGTCTGGATTTCCCTGTCGGTCGGGCGCCGGCAGAGTGCGGAGCCGCGCTGGATCATTCCGATGCTGTGCCGGGTCGGCAAGATCACCAAGCAGGAGATCGGCGCCATCCGCATGCAGACGCATGAGACATTCGTGCAGATCGCCGCCGATGCGGTCGACGGCTTCTGGAAAGCGGTCGGTCCGGAGCGCCAGGTCCAGGATGGAATTCTCCTTGTGCCCGTCGATGGCGTGCCCGATTTCAGCCGGCAGGGGCAGGACAGGCCGCGTGCTGCAAAGCCCTATCCACGGCCGCGGGATGGCCGATCCGAGGAAAGGCCGGCGCGCAAGCCGTGGCAGCAGGACAGGCCGGCCGAGGAACGACCCCGCAAGCCGGCAAAGCATGCTTCCGGCGAGGGGCGCCCCGCCCGAGCCGACGGTCCCGCCAAGCCGGCCGGCTGGGCCAAGCCGGGCGGCAAGGGCAAGAAGAAGTTCGACAAGCCGCGCGGCGAGGGTGCACCGGTTGCCGGCAAGCCGAAATTCAAGGGCAAGAAGGGCAAGCCCGGCGCGTAAGCCGCCGGGCGCAATGGCGCCCGTCTATTCTTGACCTGCGCGAGCCGGAAACCCTCCGGTCAGCCGTGCTTCACGCGTGGCAGGAAGACCACGAGGAGACCGAGGAAGGGCAGGTAGGAGCAGATCGCGTAGACGAAATCGATCCCTTTCCAGTCCGCCACGATGCCGAGCGCCGCCGCCGCAATGCCGGCCATGCCGAAGGCGAAGCCGAAGAACAGGCCGGCGATCATGCCGACGCGGCCTGGCACCAGTTCCTGCGCGAAGACGACGATGGCCGGGAAGGCCGAGGACAGGACCAGGCCGATGATGAAGGTCAGGATCGGCGTCCAGGTCAGGTCGACATAGGGCAGAGCGAGCGAGAAGGGCAGCACGCCGAGGATCGACAGCCAGATCACATTGCGCGCGCCGATGCGGTCACCGATGGGCCCGCCGAGCAGGGTGCCGAGCGCGGTCGCGCCGAGGAAGACGAAGAGCAGGATCTGCGAGGTCTGCACGCTGACGCCGAAGCGGTGGATCACGTAGAAGGTGTAGTAGCTCGAAAAGCTCACCATGTAGATGTTCTTGGCGAAGGTGAGCATGGCCAGCACCGCCAGCGCGGTGACGATCGTCTTGCGCGGCAGGGCCGGCGCGGCGGCGGCGCTGCGCTTCTTCGCGGCGAGGCTGTAGCGGCGCTGCCATGCGGCGACCCGGCTCAGGATCGCCATGCCGGCAAAGGCCACGAGCGCGAACCAGGCCACGCTGGTCTGCCCGCGCGGCACGATGATGAAAGCGGCCAGCAGCGGCCCGATCGCCGAGCCGAAATTGCCGCCCACCTGGAACCAGGATTGCGCAAGGCCAAAGCGTCCGCCGGACGCCATGCGCGCCACGCGCGAGGCTTCGGGATGGAAGATGGCCGAGCCGATGCCGATCATGCCGGCGCCGCCCAGAAGGCCCGCATAGCTGTGTGAAAAGGCCAGAAGCAACAGGCCGCAAAGGCTGGCGGCCATGCCGAAGGGCAGCGAATAGGGCATCGGCCGCTTGTCGGTATAGAGGCCGATGGCCGGCTGCAGCAGCGATGCGGTGACCTGGAAGGTGAATGTCAGGAGGCCGATCTGCCAGAAGGCGAGCTGGTAGTCTTCCTTGATCATTGGATAGAGCGCTGCCAGCAGCGACTGCATCACATCGTTGAGCATGTGGCAGAGGCTGGTGGCGAAGATCACCAGGAAGACGGTATTCTCGACCTGCGGACGGGAGGGAGCGGCTGTATCGGTCACGGGCGGTTCCTTTGAACGATGCCCGCATAGACCTTTGTGACCGGACAGGCCAGTGCCGGTGATGAGGCCAGACATGGCAGCCATGCGCTGCCTGCGCGCATAGCCGACGCTACCAGCCCCGGTCGATCCCGATCAGTCGAAGAGGCTCGACACCGACTCCTCGCTGGCCGTGCGCGAGATCGCTTCGCCGATCAGGTCGGCGATGGTGACGGTGCGGATATTGTGCGCCGCTTCCACGCTCGATGTTGGCTGGATCGAATCGGTGATGACCAGCTCGCGCAGCTTGGAGCCGGTGATGCGCGCAACCGCGCCGCCGGAAAGCACGCCATGGGTGATATAGGCGGTGACGCTGGTCGCGCCATTGGCGAGCAGGGCGTCGGCCGCATTGCAGAGCGTGCCGCCGGAATCGACGATGTCGTCGATGAGCAGGCAGTCCTTGCCATGCACGTCGCCGATCACGTTCATCACTTCCGACTCGCCCGGCCGGTCGCGGCGCTTGTCGACGATGGCGAGCTGCGCATCGATGCGCTTGGCGAGCGCGCGTGCGCGCACCACGCCGCCCACGTCGGGCGACACGACCATGACGTTGGGCAGCTTGTAGTGCTTCTTCACGTCGCGCGCGAGCACCGGCACGGCGAAGAGGTTGTCGGTGGGGATATCGAAGAAGCCCTGGATCTGGCCGGCATGCAGGTCGAGCGTCAGCACGCGGTCGGCGCCGGCCTGGGTGATGAGGTTCGATACCAGCTTGGCCGAGATCGGCGTGCGGCCCGAGGCCCGGCGATCCTGCCGCGCATAGCCGAAATAGGGAATCACCGCCGTGATGCGCCGCGCCGAGGAACGGCGGAAGGCGTCGATCATGATGAGGAGTTCCATCAGGTGATCGTTGGCGGGATAGGAGGTCGACTGGAGGACGAAGACGTCCTCGCCGCGCACATTCTCCTGGATCTCGACGAAGATCTCCTGATCGGCAAACCGCCTGACGCTGGCTTTGCCGATCGAAATGTTGAGGTATCGGGCAACGGCCTCGGCCAGTACCCGGTTGGAATTGCCCGCAAAGAGCTTCATGCAGATTTCCCCGGCAACGGCCTCGAGAATATGCCTGCGCTTTTAGCGGCGTTGATCGCTATTGCAAGCCTTGCCGGCGAAATGAGCGCAGCATTGCACCACGAAGTTAACCGGCACGGGCTGCGAGCCATGCTGTGAGGTCGTCGATGGTGCGGTCGGCTATCGCCTGCATGGTGCGCTGCGTGACCGCCGACCAGCCCTCGCCGCCGCCGCTCTCCTTTTCCTGCCCTTGGATGCGGTGCAGCCGGTTGCCGGACGGGTCGAGCACGTCCCAGACATAGATGACCGTCGTCTGGGAGCCTTCGGTGAAGGCGGAGAAATAGCCCTTCAGCATATGGGTGGCGTTGGCCGTGCCGGCCGGCACCAATGCGATGCCGCGCTCCGTCGCCCGCACGCTCAGCTGTTGCGCCAGCGGCGTGGCGGCATTTTCGGCCGCGCCGACGACGGGCGCAACGAAGACGCGTGCGCTGCCGGGTGCGATTGCCGCAACCGCCGGCGGGGGCGTGGCCATCGTGGCTGAAGCGGGAGGCGCAATGGGTGCCGCCACCTCCGGCGCGCGGTCCGCGCCGACGGGCTGGAGCGCATTCGGATCGAGGACGGCTGCGGTGTTGTTGCAGCCGGACAGTGCCAGTGCAGCCAGCATCAGCCCGGCGCGGAAAGCGCGTCTCATTCTTTCATCTCCCCGTACAATCCGCCAGCGCGGACCGGCCGTCGTGAAAGTCCTCGGCTGCATTATGCCATTCAACGTATGATCAAGTCGAGATCATGCCGGGAAAGCGGCTTCGGCGCAGCCTCGGTGGTGAGATAGGTGCGCCCCAGCGTCATCGCCGTCTCGCTGTCGGAATCCATGATGATCATATGGGCGAACAGCGTCATCGAGGGTGCGATGAGCTCGGTATTGCCCGCATAGAACATCGGCTCGTCCATCCAGGATGGCGTGAAGCGGGCGCCCAGCGAATAGCCGCAGGCATTGAGGCGATGGCGCGTGAGGCCGCGCGCTTCCATCACCCGCGCATGGGCGTCGAAGACGTCGCCGAAGGTCTTGCCGGGTACCATCGCCTTCTCGACCGCGAGAAGCGCCTCGTTCGCCGCCTCGTAAAGCTCCTGATGCCGCTTCGAGACCTTGCCCACCAGCACGGTGCGCATCATGGCGGCATGGTAGTGGTGGAAGGTGCCGGCCCATTCCAGCGTGAGCTGGTCGTTCTTGGTGAGTTTGCGGCGACCGGCCTTGTAGCGGCACAGCAGCGCGTCCGCGCCCGAACCGATGATGAACTCGTTGGCCGGATAGTCGCCGCCGCCAGCGAAGATCGCGCCCTGCATGGCGGCGAGGATCGCGCCCTCGTCGGCGCCCTGGCCGATCAGCGGCAGGGCGGCGTCCAGCGCATCGTCGGCGAGGGCGGCTGCTTTCTCCACCTTCCTGATTTCCGCGGCGCTTTTCAGCAGACGCAGCCGGCCGACGATGCCGGAAGCGTCGACGACGGTGCCAAAGGTCTTGAGCTGTTCGTCGAGCAGGTGGGTGTTGCGGCCTGTCAGACCATGCGTGGCATATTCCACGCCGATCCGGCAGCCGAGCAGGTCGAGGTCGTTGAGGAGGTTGCGCAGGTCTATCGCCGGATTGGCGCCCTCGCGGTCGGTCCAGACGACGACGTTTTCTAGGGTGGAGGTGTGGCGTGCCTGGCGCATGTCCGCCGAGCGCGTCAGCAGCACCATCTGGCCATCCGCCTTCATCACCAGGCACTGGAAGAAGCAGAAGCCGAATGTGTCGTAGCCGGTCAGCCAATACATGCTCTCCTGCGCGAAGAGCAGGATGGCATCGAGCTTGTTCTCGCTCATCTCCATGATGAGACGGTCGCGCCGCGCGTCAAACTCGGCCGTGTCGAAATGCAGGGCCATCATGCCTCCTGAAGAACAATCGCGGATATCTGGCGCCCATAGTCGGGCTCGTTGCGATGCGTAGTGCGCCGGTAGGAAAAGAAGCGGTTCTCGTCGGCATAGGTGCACAGGCCGAGCTGCGAGGCATCGACGCCGGCCGCCGCGAGGCGGGTCACCGTATAGCCATTGAGGTCGAACATGGCGTGGTCCGCGCGGGGCGAGGGGGCGAACCAGCGGGAATTGGCTGGATCGGCCGATACGAAGCGCTCGACGAATTCCGGCCCAACCTCATAGGCCGTCTGGCTGATCGAGGGGCCGAGCACGGCCACGATATGATTGCGGGCGGCCCCGAGCCGTTCCATCGCATCGACCGTCGCTTCCAATATGCCGGTGAAGGCGCCCTTCCAGCCCGCATGGGCCGCGCCGATGACGCGCGCTTGCGGGTCGGCGAACAGGACCGGCCCGCAATCGGCCGTCAGCACGCCCAGCGCCATGCCGGGGCGGTCGGTCACCATGGCGTCGGCGCGGGGGCGCTCAGTTCCGAAGGGAGCATCGACCGCCACCGCATCGGCCGAGTGGACCTGATGCACCGAGACGAGATGGCCGGCGCCGACACCCATCCAGCGCGCCACCCGGCTGCGGTTCTCCGCCACGTCCTGGGGCCGGTCATCGCTGCCCTGGCCGACATTGAGGCCTTGATAGACCCCCTGCGACACGCCGCCGACACGGGTGAAGAAACCATGGCGAATGCCGTTTTCGGCAAAAGAATCCAGCGCTGGCGACCGAATCGGATCCGGTCCAACAGTTTCATGCATCGGTTGTCATTGTCCCTTCCGGCCGCCGAGTACCATGGCACAGACTGGTCGCGCCGGCTCCGATTTGTGCGCGGGATGGTGCGGCAGAGGCATGGTCAAGTCAATCCGCCTGCGCGGCGAGAAGCTGCCGGCGGCAGGTTCACGCCTTGGGGGCCGACGAGCATGGCCTTGAAAAGCGTGCCCATCTGTTCCGGCCCGGCCAGCCGCTCGACCTCGCTGGAAAGCCGTTCCTGGAGCTCGCGCCCGCGCCCCGATCCCAGCCGCCCGGCGCGTTCGATCAGGCCCATGTCGAGCAGGAATTCGCCCTGCGTCATGAGTTGAGCGTCGAGACCCTGCGCGCGCATGGCGGCAAGAAGCGGCGTGAAATCGACATGCGAGGTGAGGTCGGCCATGCCGGGATCGGCGAGCGGATCGGCATAGGCGTGTTCCTGCAATGCCTGCAGCGTATCGCCGAGCAGCGGGCCTTCATAGCCATAGTCGATGAGCAGCGCCGCGCCGCCATGGCGCGCCAGGTGGTTGCCGATCCCGCTTGCGACGGCCTCGCGCGCCGGCGCCGTTTCAAAGATCGCACCGGCGGGCACCGTAGCGGCATCGGTCGGCAGCAGGCCGGGTTCGATGCCGGTCGCGGCGGCGGCGAAGGCGAGGCCGCCATCGGCATCGACCGTCACCGCGCGCTCGCGCCAGCCCGAGCCCGTCTTCACGAACTGGCGCATGGGCACGGCATCGAGCAATTCGTTGCCGACGAGGAGCAGCGGGCCATCCGGCAAGGCCGCGAGGTTCTCGTGCCATTCGACGTGGGTCTCGCCGAGCGTGGCCGCCTGTACCTCGCGCAGCCGTGGCGAAATCTCGATCAGGGCGGCGGGGCGCTCCAGCATGGCCGGTGCGACGCGGCCGAGCGTGCGCAGCATGTCCTTCATCAGCGTGCCGCGGCCGGGGCCGATCTCCGCCACGGTGACGCCGGCGGGCTTGCCGAGCAGCGTCCAGCTTTCGGCCAACCAGATCGCGACCAGTTCGCCGAACATCTGGCTGATTTCGGGGGCTGTCGTGAAGTCGCCGGCCGCGCCGAAAGGCTCGCGCGTCATGTAGTAGCCGTCGGCGGGGTCGAACAGGCATTGCGCCATATATTCGGCGACGGTGAGCGGGCCGGCAGCGGCGATGAGCTGTGCAAGCCGCTGCCGCAATCCGCTCATGCGGCTGTCTTTCGCGCCCGCGCCATCGCCCAAAGGCCGACCAGGAACATCGGCAGGGACAGGAACATGCCCATGGTGAGCCAATTGCCGGCGAGATAGCCGATATGGGCGTCGGGCTCGCGGAAGCACTCGACGAAGATGCGCGATGCCGCATAGCCGGCGATGAAGGTGCCGGCGACGAAGCCGGGCCGCGCCAGCGCGCCGCGCCGCCAGATCAGCCATGCAAGGACAAGGAAGAGCACCAGCCCCTCCAGCCCCGCTTCGTAGATCTGGCTGGGATGGCGCGGGAAGGGGCCGCCATTGGGAAAGACCACCGCCCAGGGAACGTCCGTGACGCGGCCCCAGAGCTCGGAATTGATGAAATTGGTCAGACGCACCAACCCCAGCCCCACCGGCGCGCCGGCGGCGATCACGTCGAACAGGCTCCATGCCGGAATGCCGCGCCGATAGGCGAAGAAGATCATGGCGAGGGTGACGCCGAGCAGTCCGCCATGGAAGGACATGCCGCCCTGCCACACAGCGAAGATACCCAGCGGCTCGGCCAGATAGCGCTGGAAATCGTAGAACAGGATGTAGCCGATGCGGCCGCCCGCGACGACGCCTATCGCCGCCCAGAGCAGGAAATCGTCGATGTGGTCCGGCACCATGGGTGCCTGGCCGGCGGGCCAGAGACGCCCAGTGGCGATGATCCGCTTGGCATACCACCAGGCGAAAAGGATGCCGATGACATAGCCGATGCCGTACCAGTGGATCGCCAGCGGGCCGAGGCGGATAAGGACCGGATCGATCTGCGGGAAGGGAAGCGCGGCCAGCGGCAGCAGGATGGTTTCAGGCATTGTCGATCCGTTCCGTCCGAATGAGGGCGGACCATGATGGAGCGGCCGGGGGCCGTCAAGGCAAAGGCGGCGTCCATGGCGGTCGATATGCCTTGCAATGATTCGCCGCCGCTCCTAGGTGAGAAGGCAGACCGAGCAGCCGGAGGCAGCCATGACCACGACGGGACCAAACCGTATCCTCGACGAGTTCGCCAAGCTGATGACCGATGCGGCCGGTGCCGCGCAGGGCGTGCGGCGCGAGGTCGAGACGGCCTTCCGCGCGCAGGCGGAGCGCATGCTCAATTCCATGGAGCTCGTCCAGCGCGAGGAATTCGAGGCGGTGCGCGAAATGGCGGTGAAGGCCCGCGCCGAGAACGACCGGCTGGCCGCGCGGCTGGCTGCGCTGGAGGAAAAGCTCTCCGGATCCGCTTCCGCCGATGAATATGCGCCCGAGACGGCCGCCAAGGCTGCGCCGAAGCCGCGCGCGAAAAAATAATCGCGCCTTTTCCACAAAGGCGGCCGACCTCCGCGAGGGGGCAAAAAGCCTTTGCCGCGAATCCCTTATGAAGCCCGCCGGTATCTAGCCGGCGTCACTGTCCACAGTGACTTTCACCGGCGAACCCACTTTGGGGCTGGTCAGGCGACTCTGCATCAATAGACTGAATTTACTGTGTGATTCGGAACGCAGTCGCGAACAGGCAATGCGCCATGGTCCGCGTGCGGTCTCGTTGTACGGGTATGGGGACCGGGTTCAGTAAACGAGTGGCATTTTGACCGGGGGCGTCGAGGGGCGTTTCCACGAACGGGGAAGTCTTGCCTGATGAGCCTTATCGAACTCGAGATTGCGCGAGAGCTGCATCCTGTCGATGTGATCGAACATGTCGCGCAGACCAATGACTGGTCCTTCGAGCGCAGCGGCGATGACGAGATCGGCATATCCGTTGCCGGCACATGGACGGATTATCATGTCTCCTTCTCCTGGATGGAAGATTTCGAGGCGCTGCATCTGGCCTGCGCCTTCGACATCAAGGTGCCCGAGACCCGCACGCTGGAGGTGATGCGCCTTCTGTCGCTCATCAACGAGCAGATGCTGTTCGGCCATTTCGACCTGTGGGAGCAGGAGGGCGCGATCATGTTCCGGCAGGCATTGCTGCTGTCGGGCGGGGCGGAGCCGACGAGCCAGCAGGTGGAGGTGTTGCTCAACAGCGCGCTCGAAGCCTGCGAATGCTATTTTCAGGCGTTCCAGTTCGTCATCTGGTCCGGCGTGTCGGCGCGCGAGGCGCTGTCAAACGTCCTGTTCGAGACGCACGGAAACGCCTGACAATGTCCGCCGGGGAAATGGCGCCGCAGATCGGCTACGCGGATTTCGAGAAGGTCGATATCCGCGCCGGTACGATCGTCGAGGCGGAGCCCTTTCCCGAGGCGCGCAAGCCGGCGATCAAGCTGCGCATCGATTTCGGGCCGGTCATCGGCGTGAAGAAGTCATCGGCGCAGATCACCAAATATTATGCGCCGGAGAGCCTTGTCGGCCGGCAGGTCATGGCGGTGGTCAATTTCCCACCGCGCCAGATCGGGAAATTCATGTCGGAAGTGCTGACGCTGGGCTTTCCAGACGAGGAAGGCGCCGTCGTGCTCGGCGCGATCGACCGCAAGGTGCCAGACGGCGGACGGCTTTTCTGAACCTGCCCGTTCGTCCGGCTGCGAATGCTATTCACCCGGCGCGTCGCGGGTCGGAGCCAGTGGGAAAACGAGTCCCAGGAGCCCGAGCAGGCACATTGCGACACCTGAAGTGGCGATCGCCGGAGCGACGCCGAAACTCTCCGCCAGATGGCCCCAGATCCAGCTTCCTATCGCCAGTCCGCCAAACAGCATCGTGCTGTTGGTAGCCATCACGCGCCCGACGACCGCGCGCGGCGCCCACATCTGACCGGCGACGCTGAAGCCTGACAGGGCCTGCACCCAGGCGGCGCCCGACAGGACGAGAACGGCGAAAGTGACCGGGAAGCCGGGGCCCATCGACACGACGATCAGGCCGATGCCGACCATCGCGCCGGCGATCCGCACCAGCCATTCGCTGTCCACACGGCGGCGGATCTCGTGGCTGACGGCAGCACCCAGCACGGCACCCAGGCCGAGCGCGGCCAGGAGCAGGCCGAACTGTTGCGGGCCGCCACCGACGATGTCGCGCACCACGAGTGGCATCAAGGCCCAGATGGCGCTGCCCGTCAGGGTGAAGGTGAAGCAGCGCAGCATGGTCGTGCGCAGCGGCAGGATATTGTAGGTCGTGCGCAGGCCTTCGATAATGGCCGCCAGGATGCGGGTCTTCTGGCCGGGCGCGCGCGGCTCGACGGGCGGACGCCAGAAGAAGAGGATGATCGCGGCCGTGAGGCATGCAGCCGCGTTGAAGATGAAGGCGGCGATGGCGCCGCCAAATGCCACGATGATGCCGCCGATGGCCGGGCCCAGCGTGCGGGCCACGTTGAAGCCCAGAATGTTCAGGCTCACCGCGCCGGCGATCTCGCCGCGCGGCACGATCCGCGACACGCTGGCCTGGCCCGACGGATTGTAGAAGGCCATGCTCACGCCGATCGCGAAGGTGAAGCCGATGAGCAGCCAGGGGCAGGTATGGCCGAACCACGTCATCACCGCCAGCAGGATGGAGATCGTCGCCATCATCGACTGGGCGCTGAGCATCACGGTGCGGCGGTCATAGAGGTCGGCGATCGCGCCGCCGACAAGCGCCAGCAGCATGACCGGGGCATTCACCGCCGTCTGCACCAGCGCGACCATGTCGGCGCGGCCATCGAGGTCGGTCATCAGCCACGAGGCACCGACCGACTGGACCATATTGCCGAAGTTTCCCGTCATGCTTGCAAGCCACATGGTCAGGAAAAGGCTGTGGGACAAAGGGGAAAGGGTAGAACCGGCTTTGGACAATGTATGAGACTCGCAAGGCTGATATGCGCGCTCTTAGAGCATCTTTCGATGCGGAAGGTAATCGCCCGGCATGCATATAAGCGGGGCGGAGGACTCCGGCATTTGTTCCTGAGTGCAGCAGCTTGCTGTGGTTCAGGTTCCGGCGGCGCAAAAATGGACGCCCCAGGCGCCGCCGATCGGCGCGACGGTCTCGTCTTCGACCGTAAAGCCGCCGCCCGCCAGGTGCTCACGCAGGATCGGCAGCATCTCCCAGCTGCGTTGCCGGCTCGGCGGTTCGTAGAACAGATGCAGCCTGCCATGCGGCCGCAGGATTCTCGCCACATTGGCAAGCGCAGGGCCGGCCTTCAGCCAGAAGAGGTTGACGTTGATCGCATAGACGAGGTCGAAGCTGCCGGCGGGAGCAGCGAAGGCTTCGATGGCGCAGGTTTCCACATTCACCGGGACCGGCAGTGACAGCGCGGCGAGCCGCGCGCGGGTCCTTTCGGTTGCGACCGGCGAGCGGTCTATGACGGTGAGCGATCCGCCAGTCATGCGCTGGGCGAGAAGCGATGCGGCGACGCCCGGTCCGCCGCCGATTTCCAGCACATGCATGTCGGGCTCAAGCGGCAGCCGGCTGATGGACCAGACGACGCGCGCCGGAGCCTGCGCCATCAGGCCGGTATCCTGATGACGGCGCGCAATCCGCCCATGGGGCTTTCGCCCAGCATGATGTCGCCACCATGGCTGCGCGCGATGTCGCGCGCGATGGAAAGGCCGAGCCCGGTTCCCGACGAATCCTGATTGCGCGCCTCGTCGAGCCGCACGAAGGGCTTGAACACGTGCTCGCGCTTGTCGGGCGGTATGCCGGGGCCATCGTCGTCGATGGTGACGGCCAACATGCCATCCATGTGATGCGCCGCGACATGGACGGTGCGCGCATAGCGGAAGGCGTTGCCGATCAGGTTGCCGAGCAGCCGGCCGAAGGCGTTGGCGCGCACGACGACCTCCGGATCGCCTTCGAGCTCGACGGTCAGCTTGCGCTTGCGCAGCTTGGCCTCTTCCGTGAGCTTGTCGAAATAGGCCTTGAGATCGAAGGCGCCGGCATCCTCGGCGGAATCGCCGCGGGCGAAGGCCAGATAGCCCTCCAGCATCGACTGCATGTCGTCGATGTCCTGGTTCAGCGCATCGGTGTCGATGCGCGAGCGCGACAGAGCGAGCTGCAGCTTGAACCGGGTCAGGATGGTGCGCAGGTCATGGCTGACGCCGGTGAGCATCGCCGTGCGCTGCTCGATCTGCCGCTCGATGCGCTCGCGCATCTCGATGAAGGCATGGCCGGCGCGCCGCACCTCCTCGGCGCCGCGCGGCTCGAAGCCGGCCGGCATCGGCCTGCCCTTGCCGAAGCTCTCGGCCGCCTCGGCCAGTTGGAGGATCGGGCGGATCTGGTTGCGCAGGAAGGCGACGGCGATGGCGATCAGCACCAGCGAGGTGCCGAGCATCCATAGCAGGAAGATATGGGTGTTGGAGGCATAGGCCTGGCTGCGCCGGGCAAAGACCCGCAGCACGTTGTTTTCGAGCTGGACGCGGATTTCGATGATGTTGGAGTTGCCGACCGTGTCGATCCAGAAGGGCCGGTTGATCTGGCGCAGGATTTCGGAACTCAGGGCCTGGTCGAGAATGGAGAAGAACGGCTTCGGCCCCGGCGGCGGCAGCGGATCGGGGGGCAGGATGTCGATCTTCAGCAGCAGCCGATCCTGCGCGATACGGGTGATCTCGCTATAGCCTTCCTGGGTGGGCCAGGTCTCGATCATGTCGATGATCGCCGCGATATCTCGCGTGACGGCTGAGGAAAGCCGTACCGTCACGGTCTGCCAGTGGCGTTCCATGAAGACGAAGGCGACCATCGACTGAAGCAGGATCATCGGCGCGATCACGATGATGAGCGAGCGCGCATAAAGCCGCTTGGGCAGATAGCGCGCGGCGAACCGGCGCAGGCGCAGCCATGATCGCGACAGGCGTATCGGCAACCGATGACGCGGTGCCCGCTGCGTGGATCCGACTGTCGGCTGCTCCATCGTTGCCATGTTACTCCGCGACTGCCGGGCTTGTCCCGGCCGCCCCAGCCTATTCGACGCTCAGCCGGTAACCAACACCGCGCACTGTCTGCAGCCAGACGGGATTGGAGGGATCGCGCTCGATCTTGCGGCGCAGCCGGTTGATCTGGACGTCGATCGTCCTTTCGCCGACCTCGGCATCGTTGCCGACGAGCTCGTGGCGCGGGATGGTCTCGCCGGCGCGCTCGGCGAAGATCGCCAGGATTTCCTGCTCGCGGTCTGTCAGGCGCAGCGTCTCGCCGCCGCGCTTGAGCTCGCGGCGCGCGATCTGGAAGGAATAGGGGCCGAAGACGATCTGCTCCACCTTCAGCGCCGGCGCGGGGCCGCCGCGGCGAAGGATGTTGTTGATGCGCAGGACGAGCTCGCGCGGATCGAACGGCTTGGGAAGATAGTCGTCGGCGCCGGCTTCCAGCCCGGTGACGCGGGCTTCGGTCTCGGACAGCGCCGTCAGCATCAGGATCGGAACGTCGCGCGTTTCGCGCAGCGCACGCGTCAGGTCGACCCCGTTCTCGCCGGGCATCATCACGTCCAGCACAAGGAGGTCGAAATCGAGGCCTTCCAGCCGCCGGCGCGCCTCGGCCGCCGTTCCCGCCATCGTCACGCGAAAGCCGTTCTCGGTGAGGAACTGGCTGAGCAGGCGGCGGATGCGGGTGTCGTCATCGACGATGAGAATGTGGGGTGCATCATCCTCGGGCACGCCAGTGGGGGTCTGGCTCATCTCAACTCCCTCCCATGGGGCTGTTCGGGTTCTTCGTCGGCAACTTGTCGATCTGCTCCCGGAGTTCGGGATTGACCATCGCCTTCAGAAACTGCTCGACAACGGTCCGGTCGGCCGTCTCGAGCGTGCGAAGTGCATCGCTGATGCGGCGGGATTGCGGCGCGGCGAGGGCAAGCGCCAGCGCCCGGCCCTTCGCGGTGGGGTGAAGCTCGCGCTGGCGCCGGTCGCGCTCGCCCTGCACCTGCATGATGTGGCCGGTGTCGATGAGCTGCTTCAGCACCCGCGCCAGGCTCTGCTTGGTGATCTTCAGCACATCGAGAAGCTCCGCAACCGTCAGTCCCGGCATTCGGTTGACGAAATGCAGCACGCGGTGATGCGCACGCCCGAAATCGTAGTGCGTGAGGATCATGTCCGGGTCGGAGGTGAAGTCGCGATAGGCGAAGAAGAGAAGCTCGATGATGGTGAAATCGATGTCGTTCTCGTCGACCGTCTCGGGTTTGAGCGGGACGGCGACCTTGTGCCTGACGGCTGCTTTGGCGGGCGTTTGCAAATTACGTCAGCCTTGTTGACATATTTTTCGTTGAACAGTAATTTTTGGCAAGCTTTTCGGCGAAATGCGAACGAAAAGGCGCAGGTTGCGGCCTCATGCTGGAATTTCCTTCAATCTCCGCCTCGTCTGACGCGCGCTGATCCGCGGCTTGCCGACCTGACTGGTCGTCATTCCGCAACTCTTGAAACCATAAGGAACATATTCTTCCGGGAGGCAAGGAATGGCAGCAAAACCTTTCGACCAACAAGACGGTTTTATATGGATGAACGGCGCTTTCCTGCCGTGGGCGGATGCCAGGGTGCATGTGCTGACGCATGGCCTTCACTATGCGAGCGCGGTCTTCGAGGGCGAGCGCGCCTATGGCGGCGAGATCTTCAAGCTGACGGAGCATACCGAGCGCCTGCATGAATCCGCGCGCATCCTCGGCTTCACCATTCCCTATTCGGTTGCGGAGATCGACGAGGCCTGCCGGCAGCTCCTGCGCAAGCAGGGGTTCCAGGATGCCTATGTGCGGCCGATCGCCTGGCGCGGCTCCGAATCGCTCGGCGTTTCGGCGCCAGACAATAGCATCAACCTCGCCATCGCCATCTGGCAGTGGCCGAGCTATTTCGACCCGGCGCAGAAGCTCAAGGGCATCCGGCTCGACATGGCCGACTATCGCCGCCCCGACCCGTTGACGGCGCCGTCGAAAGCGAAGGCTTCCGGCCTCTACATGATCTGCACCATCTCCAAGCACGCCGCCGAGGCCAAGGGCTATGCCGATGCGTTGATGCTGGACTGGCGCGGCCGGGTAGCCGAGGCGACGGGCGCTAATGTGTTCTTCGTGAAGGATGGCGAGATCCATACGCCGACGCCGGATTGCTTCCTCGATGGAATCACCCGCCGCACCGTGATCGATCTCATCCGCCGCCGCGGCTATCGCCTGCATGAGCGCGCGATCATGCCGGAGGAAATGGCCGGCTTCGAGGAGTGTTTTCTCACCGGCACGGCGGCGGAAGTCACGCCGGTCTCCGAGATCGGCCACTATAGATTCACGGTTGGCGACATCAGCCGCACGCTCATGGACGACTATTCACGGGAGGTGACGCCGCAGGCCGTGGCGGCTGAATAATCAACGGCAGGGTTGCTGTCTCCAGAGGTTTCCATGTGCCTAAAGTCTAATTTTTTTGACATTTGGCGCATTCCGCATTCTCATCCGCTGGCCGGTATTACTGCCGGCTCCACTCGAGGGGACTAAACATGGAAACGCTCCTACCCATCATCGTCCAGATCGTGACCGGTGTCATCGGTGGCCAGGCTGTCGGCGCAGCTGTCCAGCAGGCCGCCATGTCGCAACTGCCGAAGCTGCTGAGCGGCGCCATTGGCGGCGTGGCCGGCGGCCAGATTCTCGGCGCATTGCTGGGCGATCCCGCTACGGCGGGTGCAATGGGCGGCCTGTTGGGCGATGCGGTTGGCGGTGTCGCCGGCGGCGCCGTGCTGACGGGTATCGTCGGGGCCATCATGAAGTCGATGGGCCGCGCCTGACCAAGTCAGGGCCTAATCAAGCTGGATTGCGGGGAGGGAGCCGTTGCCACGCTCCCCGCATCCGTAGCGAATCACCGCGAGCCGAACAGCGACAGCCGCAACCTGTGATAGCGGTTGCATCGCACGGCGCCCGCGGATAGCCCTCCATCCGGACCCGCTTGCCATAGGAGGCGCTCATGGGGCAGTTGCGTGCCGGAATCATCCCGGTCACCCCGTTCCAGCAGAATTGCACCATTCTGTTCGACGAGGAGACGAAACGCGGCGTCGTGGTCGATCCCGGCGGCGATGTCGACAATATCCTCGCTGCACTGCGCGACAATGGAATCGCCGCGGAAGCGATCTGGATCACGCATGGCCATATTGACCATGCAGGCGGCGCAATGGATCTGAAGGATGCGCTCGGCGTGGACATTGTCGGGCCGCATGAGGCCGATGCGCCCTTGCTCGCCAATCTGGAGGCGCAGGGCGCGCGCTTCGGCGTCGAAGGCGGCGTGCGCAACTGCGTTCCCGACCGCTATCTCACCGAGGGCGAGACCGTGTCATTCGGCGAGCACAATTTCGAGGTGCTTCACTGTCCGGGCCATGCCCCCGGCCACGTCGTCTTCTACAACCGGGCGGCGAAATTCGCCCATGTCGGCGATGTCCTTTTTCAGGGATCGATCGGACGCACCGACCTGCCTGGCGGTGACCATGCGGCGCTGATCCGTTCGATCAAGGAAAAGCTGCTGCCGCTGGGCGACGATATCGGCTTCATCTGCGGCCACGGCCCCGGCGGCCGCTTCGGTGACGAGCGGCGCGGCAACCCGTTCCTGGTCTGAGCAGGGGTCGAGCCGGAAGGAGGCGTCCTCCCGGCCCCCGTTCGATCACTCCGCGACGCAGAAGCGCTGCTCGCCGCCATAGGTGGTGTAGGTGCCGGTGCGCGGATTGAAGCTGCGGTAGCGGTCCACGCAGTATTGATACCAGCCGCGCGACCATGGCTCGATGCCGCCGGCATAGTCGTCATAGTCACTGTCGACATAATGCGGCGCCGGCGGTTGCGGGAAGTAATCGCGATCGGCGCTGGGGCGCGGATGGCGATAGGGGTTGCGGTCATACTCGTCCTGATAGGCCGGTTCGGGGCGGGAAGCGCCGGCCACGATGGCGCCGACAGCTAGTCCCAGAATGCCGGCGGCGACGAGATTGCCCGTATTGTCGTGGCGATGTTCGACGACCGGCCGGCGGCCGTGATGGCCGCGCCAGCGCTCGCCTGCCTCGGCTATCGGCATGAGCGAAAGCGTCGTTGCAGCAACGGCGGTCGTCAGGATGAGATTCTTCAGAATGCGGTGCATGTCTTTCTCCGACCCGGCGCCATGTGATCTGACGCGTTGTCGGAAAATCTAGGAGATGCTGCCTGAATGCAGGCTGAACGGCGGCACCGGCGCCAGGCCGACCGGACTATTTTGTAGGGACGGTCGATCCAATGCGAATTTCAGCCGGCGGCTTTGCCCCGCCGGCATTTGCAGTGCCCGGAATGACGGCCTCGACTGTCCCGGCAGCAGGGCTGCGCACGGACCGGCCGGCAGTTACATGACGGAGAGGTTCACCGCCTTCGGCCCCTTGCCACGCTTGTCCGGCTCGGTGTCGAAGCTGACCTTCTGGCCGTCTTCGAGGCCCGGCAGGCCGGATGCCTGGACAGCGGAAATATGGACGAACACGTCCTTGTTGCCGTCATCCGGCGTGATGAAGCCGAAGCCCTTCGCGTGATTGAAGAATTTTACCGTTCCACTCTGCGGCATGGGATGCTCCTTATCTCCCACCAACACTTTCCGCTGGCCCAAAGGCAGCGCATTCCAGGTCCTTTACACGGGGAGAAGAAACAGTTTGCATCGTCGCAGGGTCCTGCCAGACCTTCTTTTCGACGAGCCGCCCGGAGCCTTTCAATCTGCTTCTCCGGGATCAGGCTATTCCAGTCTCCGGGCCGGCAAATGCCCGAACCGCGAAATTAGTCCCGTATTTTTGGAAAAGGGCAAGCGAAAGTTTTGTGAGGCCGGGCCTCTGCCGGACGGCCCATTATTCCCTTTGCCGAAGCATTGGATGGCGCAGCAGGCCTGGGAACGCCTGTATTACGACGTAGTGTCTTGTTTTCACGAAGCTCTTGGCCGCGTGGCCTGTCTTCGCCTCGCCACCATGCGTAAGCCGAAAGTTGAAGCCGCAATAGCGCGGCTGCGCCGACGCCGGCCCTCAAAGCAGAAAGGCGCGCCGTTGCCGGCGCGCCCTTTCTGGCGATCAGATCGCTGAATGACCTCAGGCAGCCTTGAGGTTGACCGCCTTGGGGCCCTTGCCCATGCGGTCCGGCTCGACGTCGAAGGTGACCTTCTGGCCATCAACGAGCGTGCGCAGGCCGGAAGCCTCGACTGCGGAAATGTGGACGAAAACGTCCTTGGCGCCACCGTCGGGGGTGATGAAGCCGAAACCCTTGGTGGTGTTGAAGAACTTGACGGTGCCGGTCTGAGACATAGGGAAACTCCTTTTCCCGTTTGAAAGCGTCTGTGCCACTTGCACAGTTTCGCAGTGGTCGAGATTTCACGATGACGGGGAAAGGTCGTTCAATATACGTTCCAGTCTCCGGGTCAGCAAAGCCCGAACATCGCCATATATGCCACGTCGTGTCTTCTGCTGCAAGCGCGCCGCGACAAGGGAACGCAGGAACATCAGTTGCGGCTGACACAGGCGAGATAGACGCGCGTCCAGCGCAGCGCCATTTCCCGGTTCTCGGTGCGCTCGGCAACCAGCGCGCGCGTCAGCGCTTCGGCAGGAGCGAGGTCCCCCCAGACGTCCTGCAGGTTCGCGACAGCATCCGCCAGCAGATCCCTGTCCGCCAACGTGTCGTGGTCCTGGCAAAAGGCGATATTGTGCGCGTGCAAAGATAGACTCTCCATCGGCACCAGACGCAAAGCATATCCCTGCTGCGAGTCCAACCCCCCGTTTCCGGGGGGTTGACACTTGCCCAAGTCAACGAAGTGCGCCAGAAAGGCGCGGCGTGAGAGGAAAGCCCGAGGGAATGTTATCGCGATCATCGGCATACGCCCAGGCATTTGAAGCGATCGGGCGTGCCTCATCGGTCGAGGAGGCGGTGTTCGCGATCCGCGACACTTATCAGCTCGACCACGCGACATATCAGTTCTCCCGCGTCGTCGGCGGAATTCTCGACGCGCCTTACGTGAAGAGCACCTATCCGGCCGAATGGCTCACGCGCTACCTGCTGCGCGGCTATATCCGCGTCGATCCGGTCGTGGTCGAGGGGTTCCAGCGCATGCTGCCCTTCGACTGGCGTGAGCTGACGCTTACCGAACAGGCGAATGACCTGTTCGTGGATTTCCAGGCGCATGGGCTTGGCGGGCATGGCTGGTCGGTGCCGGTGATCGACAAGGTGGCGCGCCGCGCGCTGTTCTCGGTCGCTTCGCGCCTGCCGGACAGGGAATGGGATGCCTTCATCCGCGAGGACGGGCCGGGCATTGCCGAACTGGCATTCAAGGTCCACCGCATGGCCATCGCCGAGATTCATGGCGAAAGCGACCCCGTGCCGGATCTGACGAAGCGCGAGCTCGAATGCCTGATCTGGGCGGCACAGGGCAAGGACCAGAAGTCGATCGGTGCGATTCTCGGCATATCGGAACATACGGTCCGGAACTATCTCGACGTCGCGCGGTTGAAACTCGACTGTGCCTCGACGACACAGGCCGTGGCCAAGGCGATCAAGCTCCGGCTCATCAACCCGTAATGTCAGCCCCCCGTTTTCGGGGGGGCAATTGCTCCGGATTTCCAAGTCCGGCGGCCCGCTCATAATGGCGTCATTGGCAACGTCGTTATGGGGAACGCACCAATGTTCATCACACTTCAGGCGCATCAATACGTTCAGTATTCGCATCTGCTCGACCAGATGTTCCGTCTGCGCAAGCGCGTGTTTCACGACGAATTGCAGTGGGATGTTCCGGTTCGCGGTAATATGGAGCGCGACTCCTATGACGAGCTGAGCCCGGTCTATCTGCTCTGGGTCTCCGACGACGCCCAGACGCTCTACGGCGCCATGCGCCTCATGCCCACCACCGGCCCGACACTGCTCTATGACGTGTTCCGCCGCACCTTCCCGGATGCGGCCGGCCTCATCGGACCGGGTATTTGGGAGGCAACCCGCACCTGCATCGACGCACCGCGCGTCGCCCGGGATTTTCCCGGCACCGACCAGGCGCGCGGCTTCGGCCTGCTCTGTCTGGCCGCTGCGGAATGCGCGATCCAGCACGGCATCCATACGGTGCTGTCTAACTACGAGCCGCAGATGAAGCGCATCTATATGCGATCCGGCGCGCGCATCGAGGAACTCGGTCGGGCCGACGGCTTCGGTGTTCGCCCCGTATGCTGCGGTGCATTCGAGATCTCGGACGGCTTCCTTGCCAGCATGCGCAAGGCGATGGGGATCGATGAATCGCTCTACCGGCGCTTCTGGACGGCCAGCACCCCTCTCGACATGGGACTGGCGGCGTGAAGACGTCGGCGTCGGAGGACGCGGATACCGAGATCCTCCGACGCATCGAGAGTCTGCTTGAAGAGGCGAAGGAACTTGCCGCAACGGCGATTCCCAGTCCTTCGATGCAGTTTCTCGACTATGTAATCTCGATGGCTCTGGTCCATGTGGCCGAGCCGAGACGGAATGACGGCTAGCCTCCTTTGGCCGTCAGTCGCGGCGGACCTGACGCTTTTTGCGTCTCGCGCGACGCGCCCTGCCGGGTACCCCATCCCGGCAGGGCGCATCTATTTTCGCTTCGATCAAAAGATCGCCATAAAGCCCGCAAACAGCGGGTAAGGGTTGCAGCCGGTCCTTCGCGCCGATGCAGCCCGTGCATATGCCACTGGAACCTTTTTTGCAGTGGCGTGTTAGCGAGGGGCATTTGATATTCAAGGAGAAGGTGAAATGAGGAACATTCTGTTCGCACTGGGCGCTGTGGCGCTGGTGGCCGGTTGCACGGCGACCGAGCGCGGCGCGGCGATCGGCGGTGCCGGTGGCGCCGTCATTGGCGGCGTTGCATCAAACAGCGTTGCCGGCGCGGCCGTTGGCGGTATTGTCGGCGCTGCCGCGGGTGCCCTCATCGGGCAGGCCAGCGAGCCGGGCCGTTGCATCTATCGCGACCGCCGTGGTCGCGAATATGTCGCGCGTTGCCCGTGACCTGATCCGACATGGCGAAATGAAGGGGCGCGGCCGCAGGGCCGCGTCCCTTTTCTTTTGCAGCGACGCGGGGGGTGATGATCGGAGTGGCCACACGATCCGACTGTTCCCCGGTTTCGAATCAGCTCTTTGCCCTGTATGATTTGCGCAGGCGCTGCCCGCGCCTCCCCCCTCCGCCGGGAGAGCATTCATCATGCAGGGCTCAGTTCATTCCGCGAACCGACTGTTCGAGCCGCGCATGAGGAGGGATTGCGTTACAGGCCCGCATCAGGAGGTTTGAATGCAGCTCTCCATGCCCGTCCATCAACTCAAACGCGCCGCCCGCCTGATGGCGAGGCGCGAGCGGATTCCCCTTCACGCAGCGCTCGATCGCATCGCCATGTCGGAGGGCTTCACGAGCTGGAGCCTTCTTGCGGCCAACCGCACCGCGCCGGCATCGCGCGCGGGCCGGATCTGGATGTCGCTGGACGAGGGCGACATGCTGCTGCTCGGCGCCCGGCCGGGCCAGGGCAAGACACTGCTTGGCCTCGAAATTGCGGGCGAAGCGATGATATCGGGCCGTCGGGCGGCTTTCTTCACGCTTGAATATACGGTGCGCGACATTGCCGGGCGCTTTGCCGCGCTGGGCATCGATGCCGCCCGCTTCGAAGACCGGTTCCTGTTCGACGATTCCGATGCGATCTGCGCCGATCACATCGCGGCAAGGCTGGCCGGCATGCCGCGCGGCACACTGGCGGTGATCGACTATCTGCAACTGCTCGACAGGAAACGCGACCATCCCGACCTCGCCACGCAGGTCTCGGCACTGCGCGTGCTGGCGCGCCAGAAAGGTCTTCTGCTCGTCTTCCTTTCGCAGGTCGATCGCAGCTTCGATCTGGCGGCCCGATCTTGCCCGGATATCGGCGATGTGCGGCTGGCCAATCCGCTCGATCTCACGCTTTTCAACAAGCGCTGTTTCCTCCACGCCGGAGAAATGCGCTTCGAGACGATGGACTGAGCCGCGTTCAGGCGGCGGGCGGCGGGATGACCACCGGACCGAGCGTCGTCCCGCCATCGATGACGATCTCGGCGCCGGTCATGTGGTCGCTGGCGCGGGAGGCGAGGAAGATCGCCGCGCCCTGCAGGTCGGCCGGCGTGCCGATGCGGCCGAGCGGGGTGAAGCGGCCGACCAGTTCCTGCGTCGCCATATCGTGCAGGCGCCCGCCGCCAATATTGGTGACGATCGGTCCCGGCGCGATGGCGTTGACGGTGATGCGGTCGGCGGCAAGCTCATGCGCCGCCTGCCGCACCAGCATGCCGGTGCCGCCCTTGGAGGCGACATAGGCCGCGCCGACGATGGTCTCGGTCTTGTGGGCGGAAATCGAGCTGGTGACGACGATATGTCCGCCGCCCGCGGCGCGCATATGCGGCACGGCCGCCTGGATCGTATAGAAGGAGGCGGCGATATTGACCTTGAGCACGCGGTCCAGCACGGCCGGATCGATATTCTCGAAGCGGCGCTCGGGCGGGCGCTTGCCCGTCGCGTCGAGGAAGCCCGGACCGCCGCTGACGCCGGCATTGGCAAAGACCGTGTCGAGCCGCCCCAGCCGGTTATGCAGCGCATCGAGCGCCGCAAAGGCGGCCGCTCGGTCGGTCAGGTCCGCCACATGCGTCTCGACCTGATTGCCGAAGCGGGCCAGCCTGCCTGCGGCGGCGTCCAGCGCATCCGGCGCGATGTCGATCAGGCCGAGGCGTGCGCCGTTCTCCGCCAAGACCTCGGCGATGGCGAAGCCGATGCCGCTGGCGGCGCCTGTGACGATGACGCCCTGTCCGGCGACGGAGAAAAGTTCGTCGATGCGCGGCATGTCAGGCCCTTCCGGAGTTGAAGGCGAAGCGCGGCTCGGGCAGCCCCCTGACGCCGGGTTCGATCATGAAAAGTCCGCCGGCGAGCGGCTGCGCCGCACGCGCGGCATCGTCCAGCCCGAAGGAAGCGGTCGAGATGTAGAGCCGGTCAAGCGCCGGGCCGCCGAAACCGACGCAGGTGACATTGCGCACCGGCAGTTCGACCACGTGGTCGACCCGTCCATCCGGCGCATAACGCACGACGCGGTGGCCGGAAAATTCCGCGCTCCACAGGAAACCTTCGGCATCGACGGTCGCGCCATCGGGCCGGCCGGGCTGGCCTTGAACGTCGACGAAGACGCGGCGATTGGTCAGCGATGGCTTACCTTTCGCGCAGTCATAGGCCCAGATGACCTGCGCCATCGTGTCGGTGAAATAGAGCGTGCCGCCATCGGGACTTACGGCGAGGCTGTTGGGAATGGTGATGCCTTCGGCGTGGCGGCTGACGCTGCCATCTGGCTCGACGCACCAGAGCGATCCGTCCGGCTTGCGCTCGGCCTCGTACATGGAACCGACCCAAAGCCGGCCCTCACGGTCGCAGACGCCGTCATTGAGGCGCATGTCGGGCGCGCGGGGTTCAGGGGAGACGAGGAAGCGGCGCTCGCCGCCGGGTGTCCAGGCGAAAAGGCCGTCTTCCTGCGCGATGACGAAGGATGGATCGGTTCCGCCGGCCGCGAGCTGGAGATAGCCGATCGTCTTTCCGGGGAGGGTGAAGGTCTCGACCTTGCCGGTTTTGGGATCGAGCGACAGTACGGCGGGGCCGTAAATGTCGATCCACCATAGTTTTTGCGAGCGGTCGCACCAGACAGGCTTCTCGCCGATCCTGTTCTTCGCATCGACGACGAGATGCGGTTCCGATGAAGCCATGATCCCTCCCATGCGCCGCAGGCTGGCGGTGCGCCGGAAGCTATGGCACCGCGGGGCAAGCGAGGGAAGGGCGGCTGTGCCAAGCCGAAGTGCGGTGGCCGATTTTGGAAGAAGCGGGCCGGTTGGGCGCCGAGGCGTGGTCGCGTCTTTTGTGCGTCATGGGCACCGTTCGTGCTGCTCGCCCTGCCGGGCACTTCTTCCCGTGAACGGGAAGAAGAAAGCGATCCGCGTCCTCAGTCCCCTTTACTACGCTTGCGATTACTACGCTTGCGATTGGCGAAAGCGGAGAAGGGTGGCGGCAGCGGGATGATGGGCGGCATAAGACGCGACCGCGATTCAGCGCCCCGGCCGCCCGGTCTTCCTCGACCGCCTCGCGCGCTTCTCATCCGCCGGGTCTTCATATGATCCGATGCCGGCGCGTTTGCGCTGGACGATGGCGCTGTCGTCCGCCTTGGCAGGGGTCTTGCCGGGCACGGGTTTTTCGGTGCGGCCCACGGTCATCTCGTCCAGGTCGTTCTTGCGGAACAGGGATTTGCCATCGGTCAGCGCGCCATAGTCCGGATCGTGCGCTTCGCGGTGGCCCTGCTTGCGGAACAGGCTCTCCTTACCCGCCGGCACGGCATGGTCGCCGCTGGTGCCCATCTCGTCCAGCTCCGGCTTGCGGAACAGGTTGGGCCGTGCGGCGCGTTCGGCTGCTTCCGCCTCGCGGGCGGCGATGCGCGCGTCGATCGCCTGCTGCTCCTCGACCGTACGGTGTTTTGCCTTGCCCTTGTTGTGCCTGCCCTTCTCCCGGCCGGAGACGGGGCTCTGCATCTCCACTTCCCGCGCCAGCGGGTCGTCGGAAATGGCGAGCTCCATTTCGCGCAGGCGCTTGATCTCGTCGCGCAGGCGGGCGGCCTTCTCGAAGTCGAGATCAGCGGCGGCGTTGCGCATCTCCTTGTCGAGATATTCCAGATGCGCCTTGAGATTGTTGCCGACCAGCGCGCCTTCGTCTGCATGCTGGGAGATGTCCGGCCGCACGTGATCGCGCTCATAGACCGAGGACAGGATGTCGCCGATGTTCTTCTTGACGCTTTCGGGCGTGATGCCGTGCTCGGTATTGTATTCGAGTTGCTTCTCGCGGCGGCGATTGGTCTCCGCCATCGCCCGCTCCATCGAGCCGGTGATATTGTCGGCATAGAGGATCACTTTCCCGTCGACGTTGCGCGCGGCGCGGCCGATGGTCTGGATCAGCGAGGTCTCCGAACGCAGGAAGCCCTCCTTGTCGGCATCGAGGATGGCGACGAAGCCGCATTCGGGAATGTCGAGGCCCTCGCGCAGCAGGTTGATGCCGACCAGCACGTCGAAGGCGCCCAGGCGCAAATCGCGGAGGATTTCGATACGTTCCAGCGTGTCGATGTCGGAGTGCATGTAGCGCACCCGCACGCCCTGCTCGTGCAGATATTCGGTCAGGTCCTCGGCCATGCGCTTGGTCAGCACAGTGCAGAGCGTGCGGTAACCCTTGGCCGTGGTCTCGCGGATCTCGCCCAGCACATCGTCCACCTGCGACTTGGCCGGGCGCACCTCGACCGGCGGGTCGATGAGGCCGGTGGGGCGGATGACCTGTTCGGCGAAGACGCCGCCGGCCTCCTCCATCTCCCAGCCGCCCGGCGTGGCCGAGACGGCGACGGTGAGCGGGCGCATCGCGTCCCACTCCTCGAAGCGCAGCGGCCGGTTGTCCATGCAGGAGGGCAGGCGGAAGCCGTATTCGGCCAGCGTCGCCTTGCGCCGGAAGTCGCCGCGATACATGCCGCCGATCTGCGGCACGGTGACGTGGCTCTCGTCGATGAAGACCAACGCGTTGTCGGGCACATATTCGAACAGCGTCGGCGGCGGATCGCCGGGATTGCGGCCCGTCAGGTAGCGCGAATAGTTCTCGATGCCGGCGCAGGAGCCGGTCGCCTCCAGCATCTCCAGGTCGAAGCGCGTGCGCTGCTCCAGCCGCTGCGCCTCCAGCAGGCGGCCGGCTTTTTCCAGTTCGACAAGGCGGAACTTCAGCTCCTCCTTGATCGACTTGATAGCCTGCGCCAGCGTCGGCTTAGGCGTCACATAGTGCGAGTTGGCGTAGATCTTCACCGACTTCAGGTCGGCGGTCTTCTGGCCGGTCAGCGGGTCGAACTCGGTGATCGTCTCGATCTCGTCGCCGAACATGGAAATGCGCCAGGCGCGGTCCTCAAGGTGAGCCGGGAAGATCTCGATCGTGTCGCCGCGCACGCGGAACGAGCCGCGCACGAAGTTGATGTCCTGCCGCTTATATTGCTGCGCCACGAGGTCGGCCAGAAGCGCGCGTTGGTCGAGCCGGTCGCCGACCTGCATCTGGAAGGTCATGGCCGTGTAGGTCTCGACCGAGCCGATACCGTAGATGCAGGAAACGGAGGCGACGATGATGACGTCGTCGCGTTCCAGCAGCGAACGCGTGGCCGAATGGCGCATGCGGTCGATCTGCTCGTTAATGGAGCTTTCCTTCTCGATATAGGTGTCCGACCGCGGCACGTAGGCTTCCGGTTGGTAATAGTCGTAGTAGGAGACGAAATACTCCACTGCGTTGTCCGGAAAGAAGCTCTTGAACTCGCCATAGAGCTGCGCGGCCAGCGTCTTGTTCGGCGCAAGGATGAGCGCCGGGCGCTGCGTCTCCTCGATCACCTTGGCCATGGTGAAGGTCTTGCCGGAGCCGGTGACGCCGAGCAGGACCTGCGTGCGGTCGGCCCGGTTCACGCCCTCGACCAGATCGGCGATGGCGGTGGGCTGGTCGCCGGAAGGCTTGAAATCCGTCGCCATCGTGATCGCCACGCCGCCCTCGGATTTCTCCGGGCGGGACGGGCGGTGAGGCACCCAGGCGTCGCGCTTGACGTTCGGATCGCCGCCCTCGATCAGCTTCGACAGCGCCGCCACTGTGGCGGTGACGCCCGACGAGCCGAGCGTCTCGGCATCTTCCAGCGCGATGTCGAGGCCGGCGACCGGGTTCAGCCCGGCTGCCGCGCGTTCCTTCGGCGAAGCCGCGCCGCCCATGGACGTGCCGCGCGCCGTTCTGGATGGTGCGGACGAACGCTCGGGAATGCGTTTTTTCGCGGCTGCGCCGCCGCGCGGAGTTTTGTCCTGTGCGTCTGCGACGGCCTGCCTGCCTTGCTCCGCTTCGCTCGGATGACGGACGCCGTCGACAATCGGCTGGCCTTCCCGCTCGGCTTCGCGCGCGATCTGCTCGGCCCATCCCGAGACGGGTCCCGACAGCGGCTCGCCCTCGAAATCCGCCTGTGGCGCTTCGCCGAAGCCGGCCGGGTGCAGCGGCTCGGACGCGTCGAGGAAATCGGTGATCATCGTCTTGCGCTGACGCGCGCCTGAAGCGGGCGCGGCTGGACGCTTGCTCGTGGATTTGGCCATGGCCGTAATATGGAGAGAGTCCCCGCCGATGGAAAGGGCAGGGGCATCACGGCAGGCCCCGTGCTGACAGGAGGTTGTCAGGAGAGGGGCGGGCAGCAAGTCACGTGCGCGGCAGAGCCAGCCTGCGTGAAACGGCTGCCCGCCCGATGAAGTGTCTTCGCGATACTTCCGTCGAGCGTCGCGAAAAGCGCTTGTTTCACGGCGGCGCAATCGCTATGTGTTCGCCGCGCCCGCAAGGGCCGACCACGCCCCGCGGAGAGGTGGCAGAGTGGTTGAATGCACCGCACTCGAAATGCGGCATGGGTGCAAGCCCATCGGGGGTTCGAATCCCTCCCTCTCCGCCATAACATCAATAAGATCAAGTATTTAGCCGAAGAATTGGCGTTCGCCCGCCAACATTCCCGCCTAAACGGAATGCGCTTGGTCGCGACAAATCGCGACGGAATCAGGCACCAAAATTTGACCACGCCCCGTCGCTGGCATATCCTCAGCCAACCTTGGCGGCGACTTTATCGGGATTGAACCCGTGACAAGATCGCTGTGCTGTCTGGTTGCGGTGTTCCGTCATCGCGGCTGCCGTTGGCAACAGATGGTGCTGTTTCGCCGCCAAGGCAACGCCGGGCAGACTGCCGATCAGGGGATCGGGAAGCGTAGGGGAGATTGGCACCCTGAGAAACCGCGCCCTGCCGTTGGGGATTGTTCCCGCTGCTGCCAAGTGCAGCCGGTTCCAGTGCGCGGCAGCGACCCCGGCGTTCAGGCTGCGAGCTTCAGTCTGTAACCCTGCGCATAGGCGACATTCTCGATTTTGTACCCGGTTCCACGCAACTTCTTGCGCAGATGACAAAGCGTGACCTTAAAGCCGGTGGCCGGATCGCTGGGCATGTCGCCGTCGCGATACATCGCCCCGATCATCACGGCAGTGGAAACCGGCGCGCCCTTTCCCCGCCAGACAGCTTCAAGCAGGCGGCGCTCAAGCCGGGTTGCCCCGATGGCCAAGCCGACCGCAACAACGTCAGGATCGTGTGACGGCCTGTGGCAGCAGGGGCATGAGATCACCCGCGTCTCCTTCGAGGATTTCCAGCCGCCAACCTTTTGCGCGGCCATCGTACAGCACGATAACGCCGCTGCGTCCCAGCGTATCATTCAGATTGGTGACGGCCTCGCGCAGATCGCGATACATGCGAGCTTGGGATGGCCCGCCGTCAAGATCATCGGCATAGATCGCGTCGAACAAGGCCATGGCCGTCACCGGCAGGCCGCGCGCCGCCCATAGCGTTTCCAGCACCGCTGTGCTTGATGCAGGGAGGTCGTGCAGCAGGACAGGAAGCGGCGGCAAGCCCAATGCACCGCCGCAGCAGGGACATGCGGTCACAGCGGCCACGCCACCAACGCCACGGTCGCGGCCAATAATGCGAAAAAGAGCAATTCAATCGCCATCTTCGTCACCCCTTCACCGGTATCCTCGCCGCTTGGCTTCGGCCACAGCCTTGCGGATCAGGCGCGGATCATTGCCCGCGCCCGTCGCTTCGAGCGACCGGATGGTGCCGGGCGCGATTTTTTCCAGATCGCTGATAAACGCCCGCGCCGCGTTCAAATCGGCGCTGGTAACGCCTTCGTCTGCAAGCGTGGCCATTCCCGAAGCGTAGCCCGCTTCCAAAGCTTCGGCTGAGACTGGCCCGGCAACGGTATTTCCTTGATGCTCGCGCATAATGTCCAGCGCCTCGCGCACGTCATCCGACGTCGCACCAGCCGCCCTGAAGTCGGCCGCCAGCGCCTCACCGGCTGATTCGAGTTCATGTGCGCGGTCAATGTCACCATCAGCGATGGCCGATTGCGCAAATCCGGACATAAAATCTGAAACCGGCTTCGCGTCGAACTGGGTCGCATCCTCCTTGAACAGCTTCTCGGCAGCATCGGCTTCGGGATGATGACCGGCAGGAGGGCGAGCCTCGCCACTCACTGCCCCCTTCGCTTCGTTGGGGAACATGGCAGCGGCGGCGCGGGCACCATCGTCCTGCCGGTGCTGCCCCATCAGCCGTTGCTCGGCAGCGGCGTGTTGAGCCTTGAACCATTCCGGCGGTTGCGACGATGCAGGTGCATCGCTTGGAAAGAGTATGTGCGCGGCGTCGGTACTCATGCTGCGGTCTCCTTTTCATTTTCGTTGATGAGAAAGCCCCACGCGGTCGCAGCCATGTCGGCGGTAGAACGCTTGTCGTGCCTGAAATTTTCCCGGCCCTGCGCGAAGGCGTGAATACAGTCGATAGCGTGGCCGGAAAGCCCCCTGCGGCCTACTATGACACCGGGTGGCGTTACCCGCGCGGCACGCAGGCCGCCCCATATGGCCGCCTCTGTGGCGTCTAGCTCGGGCAGCAGCGCCTTGAGCGTGGCAATCAGGTCATCGACCCGCTGCGCCCTGTCGAGCAGCTTAGCGACGTTCTGGCGGGCAGCTTCCAGAGCCTTCGCCCGTTCTTCCGCTTCTGCGGCAGCAGCGGCTTCGGCTTCGGTTCTCGCGACTGTTTCACAGGCGCGTTCGAGGATGCGACGCTCGACATTCAGCCGCTCGATCCTCGCATTGGCTTCGGCAGCACGTTTTCCCGCGCCTTCCACCGACGCCACCGCTTCGGCGGCATACCTATCAAAATCGCTTTCAGCATCGGCTAGCGCCACGTCCAATGCCGCGATCTTGTCGCGGAGGTCAGCGCTGGTCGGCAGATTGATTTCAGGTGAAATCTTCATTCTGTTTGCCTTTCATCTAGGAATTTCGACCGGCCAGAAGGCCATCGCCAAATGTTTCGTAATCGCATTCCACGAATTGCGTCTCTTGCGGCCAATCAGGCATGATCGGCTCGTAATCAGGCGGCTTAGCTGCAATGATCGCATCAGCACCCGTCGCACCGGGTGGGTCAGGGGGCAATGCAGGAGCATTTTCGGCAGGCGTCGGCACCGTGGCAGGTGCTGCGTTGACCGGCAGCGATGCTATCGTCGCATCAATCGTCAGCGACTCGTCGGGCGCGCGCGGTACGCCCGTCGCGAGGACGACATTGCCGCGCATCAGGCGCAGGCGCGTCAGTTCTGCGTGCTCGGCTTCCGTTAGGTCTTTTCGCGCCCGCGCTCTTGAGAGGCGTTCCGCAAGCCCGTCAAAGCCCGTGATTTCCTTCACTGTAGCTTTGGCGCGGGCCGCTGCAATTCGCCCCTCAAGCTCCACCAGTTCATCGGCATCGGCCACCACCGGGCGCAGTTTCGCATGACAATAGGGCGCAGCCGCCTTGGCGGCATCGAGCCTGATTTCAGGATCGAGGGTTTCGTCGTTCGCCACGCTTGCGAGGTGCAGCAAAGGGCTCCAGTGAGGATAGCGCTCGGCAACTTCCTCGATCACGGCGAGCGAACGCCGGTTCAGGCTTCCTTTCGGTCGCCCTGCGCCTTCTCGCTTCCCGCCATGTTGTTTCGCTGTCATCTGCAATCTTGAAACCTAAATTCAAATTCAAGATTACAGGCAGATGGTTGTCGCGAGTTATCCCCATGGCGAATTAGGGTCCGGACTCATAACCAGTAGCTGACGGTTGCGGCGATGCAGACGGCAGCAAGGAAGTTCGTAGCCAGTCGATCGTATCGAGTTGCGATGCGACGGAAGTCCTTGAGCCTGCAGAACATGCGTTCGATGGCGTTGCGGTCGCGGTAGAGATATTGCGAGAAGCAGCTCTTCCACTTCCGGTTTGCCTTGGGCGGGATGTTGGCGAAGGCGCCGCGCTGCCTGACCTGGCGACGTATGGCGTCGCTGTCGTAGCCCTTGTCGGCGTTCAGCAAGGATGTCGCAGGCATCCGGTTGATCAGCAATTCGCCCGCCTTGCAGTCGGCGACGTTGCCGCCAGTCAGGAGGAAGGCGACCGGCCTGCACATCCCGTCGGTCAGGGCGTGGATCTTGGTGGTCCGCCCGCCGCGCGACCTGCCGATTGCCTGATTGAGTTCCCCCTTTTTCCGCCCGCCGCACTGCGATGGGCACGAACCGCCGAGGAATCGATAAGCAGTTGTGCCGGTGGACCGCCGGCATTGGCCAAGGCGGTGAATATGGCGCTCCAGATGCCTTTGTCCGCCCAACGCTGGAAGCGGTTGTAAAGCGTCTTCCTTGGGCCGTAGACGGCAGGTGCGTCGACCCAGCGCCCACCGCTCCTGATGACGTGGATGATGCCGCTGATCACCCGCCGGTCATCGACGCGAGGCTTGCCACGCGTGGCGGTCGGAAGATGCGGCTTCAACTTCGCAAACTGCTCGTCCGTCAGCCAGAACTGGTCCCGATTCATCGCTCTCCTCCAATCGGAGACGGTGAATCACGTCACGCCGCTCGATGAAACCCCTTTATGGGTCCGGACCCTAATTCGTGATCCTACCTACGCCAGGGCGGCATCAGGCCGATCATCTTGCCGTCGCGGCTTCAATGCCACCCCGGCACCGACCCCGCCGAAGTCGGAATCCGGGTTGGAATATATAATAAATCGCCGCTCGAAATCCGACCTCGCCAGAACGGCCGCACGTTCCGCCACAGCCGGCCACGTGTCGGGCTATGAGCCTGATAGGCATGCAGCCCGCAACCATGCGATACGGGGCTGGGTGTCGGGCGCAGTCGGCTCGGGGTCGTGCCGGCCGGAAAGGCTACGAGGCCGACCATGCGCCCGGCCCCGTTCGACGTCGTGCGCGCGATGCGGTCAGTTGGGCTTCTCCCCAAGCCATGCCCGCGCGACCCGCTGGATGACGGTGTCAGCGGTGTCGCCGGGAAGCTGGTGGTCGAGGATCGCCTGATGGATTTCATCGTCCACCGGGACATCCCACCCACCATCCGGGCGGCGCACGGCCGTGCTGACGAAGCTGAAGCCGGGCGTGACGCAGTCGCGGATGAGGTTCATCGTTTCGTCGCTGATGGTGATGGTCGGCATCGGACTATCCTTTCACCGAGTAGTGGCCGGTCTCGCGGCCCAGCACCACGTTCAGGTTGCGCTTCTTCCGCGCCTCGATGCTGATGAGCGCCCGCGCGCTACGGGCTTGGATGCCAAACTCGGCCATGATGTCGCCGATGGTCACGCCGCCATCGCGCAGCGTCAGCATCTCGACCAGCCGCTCGCCGCCCGTCTTGCGCGACGGCTTCGGCTCGCCCTTGGGCTTGTGGGCCTGCTTCGTCGCCGCCCCGTCCTTCGCCGAGCCCTCGGTGCGGGGAGCCTTCGGGGTCGGCTCGGCCTTCAGGGTCGCGCCGGCCTCCATTCTCGCCGCGATGCTGTTGGCGGCATCCTGCTTGCCGCAGCGATTGCCGTTGATCGCCCAGCCGTAGCGATTGCCGTTGATCGCCCAGCCGTAGCTGCGCCTGTTGCGGGTGCAGGTGACGTTACCCTCGTCGGCTCGGCCGTCCTTGAGCGCGGTGTTCTCAAGACGGGCGAGGGCGCGGACGACCTCGACGCGGGTGGTCTTGTTGTCGGTGTTGGTCGGGCGGACGTTGATGCTGGCCATCGGGGTGCTGCGTGTTGGCATTGTCGATGGCGACCAACACGCTTAGGTTCGGCCGGAAGTCGAATACTTCCCGCGCCCGCCGCAACATGATGGAGATGGTGGTTAGCGCGCCCTGTATGGCACCCGTCATCGGCCTCGCATCGTCGTCGCGTTGCGATATGGTCGACCTGACCGTCCGGTCGCGGAACGTCAGGAGGGCTGGATCACACCGGAGTTTCCGTGGACGTGGCTGCTACATGAAGCACGCAGCCACGACGACGGCAGCGACGAAAATGGCGATATTCGTCACTGCTGCTTGACCGCCACTTTCGTCATACGCCGCGGAATGTAGGCCTTCGTGGCGCGCAGATAGAAGGTTTAGCGTCCGCTGATGGATGAGATGCCGATTTCCATGAGAATTGCTCCTGTTGAATCTGAGCACCGCGAGGGAACGATCGTCCAGACCAGGGCCTATGCGGCGCGACTTTGCCCGATCTGCAGAAGACGGTTGATCTTTTCTACCGCGGTATCGATTGCCTGCGCCTGCTCTTCTTGACTGATCGCCAGCTTCTCCACGCGGATGAACGTCACGTCCTCGATACCGATGAAGTTGAGCAGCGCGCGGAGGTGCGGCTCTTGCGAGTCGAATGCCTTCGCCGGCCCGTCACTGTAGAATCCGCCGCGCGTCAGGATCACGATCGCGCGCTTGCCAGGCAGAAGGCCCTCGGCACCGGCTTCCGTGTAGCGGAAGGTCACCCCGGCGCGCAGCACGTGGTCAAACCATGCCTTCAGCGTTGTCGGGATGCCGAAATTATACATCGGTGCGCCAATGACGAGCGTATCGGCGGCCTTAAGCTCCGCCACCAGCCCGTCGGACAGCTCCCGAGCCGCCCTCTGACGGCGGGTTGCCGGTTCCGCCCTCAAGGCTGCGGCAGCATCGCCGGTCAAATGCGGGAGAGGGTCTGAACCGAGGTCCCGTGTGACGACATTGCTGGCTGGTTCCGTTCTGCGCAGCTCATCGACGGTATGTCGGACCAAGCGATTCGAGATCGAAGCTTCCCCCAGAATGCTGCTGGTGACGGTGAGGATATTGGGCATGGCGCTGTCTTCCCTGGCTGGATGCGGTGTTGTCCGCCAAAGATAGAGTTGCGCTGAGCGAGCAGAATAGCCAAAGTGTGAAGCAGACTGTTGCATAATTAGGAACACTCAAATGAGCGAGATGGACGATCTGCGTAGCTTCGTCGAAGTGATGAGGGGCGGCGGGTACAGTCGCGCTGCCAGACAGTTGGGCCTGTCGAAATCCATAATCAGCCGGCGAATTGCCCGGCTTGAGGCCGGCCTCGGTACGCGACTTCTCGACCGTACGACCCGTGGCATGAGCCCGACCGATGCTGGATCTGAGCTGTGGGTTCGGGCCGAGAGAATCCTGGCTGATTACGAGGAGGCTCGTGACGTTGTGGCAAAACGAGGCGGCGGCATTGTGGGGCCGCTTCGGCTAGCGGCGCCGCTGGCGTTCGGGCTTCGCCACATAGCGCCGATCGTGACGGATATGGCGGCACTTCACCCCGGGCTGGAACTTGATGTTTCCTACAGCGACAAGTTTGTAGATTTGATCGAGGAGCGGTTCGACGCGGCCATTCGCATCGGAAATCTGCGGGACTCGAGTCTGGTCGCCCGCCGGCTCGCGCCCGCTCGGTCTGTCATCGTGGCAAGTCCAGACTATCTTGACCGCAAAGGGCGGCCGAAGGTGCCGCGCGACCTGTCGGAGCACGAATGTCTCGAATATTTCGGGAGGATGGCGTCCGAGTGGCGGTTTCGAGATGGTGAGCGATGGCTCACCGTTCGCGTCAAGGGGCGTTTGCGATCTGACAATGGCGACGCCATCCTGCTCTGGGCCGTGGCCGGCCTTGGCGTGGCAAATCTTCCCGGGTTCCTCGTTGCCGATGCAATTGAAGCCGGGAGGCTGGAGGTGCTGCTGCCTTCCTTCCCGGGTCCCGAATACGCGATTCACGTCCTTCGGCCACCGGGCGCCTACGTTCCGGGGAAGGTGCGCCTGCTGATCGATTTCCTGGTGGAGCGGCTCGGGCGGCCACCTTCCTGAGACCGTGGCATGACCGGCGAGCGCTGGCAAAACTCTCAGGTGTCAGTGCAGTTGGGCAGCAATCCGGCCCAGTGAAAGGCCAGCAGGGCGGGTAAATGCGTCTCGGCTAGCGTCCGCTGATGGATGCGACCTGTCCTCTCCCGAGGAACTCGACGATTTCCGCCCGCAGCTCATCATCGAGCCTGACGCCCCGCCACGCGCAGTACGCCATCGCCAGGCGAAGCATCGCCTCGGGCTGCTCCTCGTGGACGGAGAACATGGCGCTGCGGCTGAGTGCCGATGCGGCCCAACCCTCCTCGTGATTGCGCAGTTCGTCTACGATGCGGGTGATTGGTTGAAACGGATTGATCCGGTACATCCTCGCCTCCTTGTTTCGATGGAGGCGCTGCCCGAAGCCGGGTGTTAGAACCCGTCGCGTGTCCACAACGGCGCGGTCGCCTTTAGGCTCGCGCCCTGTACATGCGCGACCGCCACCCGGCCACTCGATGAGCAGCCGAGGACACGCTGAAGAGGGTTCTACGCCTCACCTCCGGTTTCCCGGAGGCACGTCCAGATGTAAGGATCCGGGAGCAAATGGTCCAGTGAATAAGAGGCACGGTGTAGATGGCGGTGACCTTGGTCGCGGCCATTAGCCTCCTACTTCGGGTATCTGGATGGCGACGCTGCTGACCGCCCGCGAGCCCACCAGGTTCCGCTGGCAGCCGCGCCGCCGGCCGGCTAGGAAATGCCGCCAGCTCTCTCGACGAGACTACCCTGATGCTCGCCGCTGCCACCGTATCTGGTGCCTCGGCAGCAGGATGCGACCCGTCCCTCTCGTCGCGATGGTTTCGCTGCATCATGGCCAGCTGCTTCCACGGCCGAGATGCTGACGGGCCGCAACGGTGGCCGAAACTACACGCTTCTCAGCCGATCGATAGGTCCCTCCTGGTTGGAGTACAACGAGGCCACCGGCTGCATACGGCGCGCTGTCGGCAATGATTCCGTCCGCCGCCGATGTACCGGCGACTGCGAGCGATGCCGCGCCTTACCGTGCTTAGTTTAGTAAAGGCTGTTGGTGCCTCAAACAGGTCAATGAAGCTCTATCGATGAACGCCGAATGGCAAGCCTCACGCCCTTTAAATAGCGAGCAGGGGCGACTATGTTCATTTTATGTGCATGAGGGCATTTGTCAGGACAACGAGGCTTACGGATAAAGCGCGCTCCGTTACCCGGAGCGGGCGACAACCGATTCTGTAACGCCGCCATATACCTTCCGCTCCGGGGTCAATCTTTAAATCGTTGCGATAGCTGCAACGCCGCCTACACAGACGCGCGCAGAGCCAGCCCGTGAGCACCACCGAGTCACAGAAAGCTCGTTTCGCCACTCGGTGGCACTGTGACGGCATTACTCTTTCAACGCATCCGTTTTCGCCGCCCACTGATTTGACGGCAAGCGAGCCCAAATCTATCTATCGAGAGTTTTTGAGCAAATCCTGATAAGCGCCAGAAGACGCGGCACCTTGTCTTCCGCGATGAGAAAGTGTCATTGTCGCCGCGAGTAAAACTGGAGGCCCCCGCCATTACTCCGCACACCACACCCACACTCAACCGCCGTGCCATTCTAAGGCTCGGTAGCGGCACGGCATTATTTCTCGCTGGAAACGGATTTGCGTGGGCCGCAGAGCTGTTCGACAGCGCCAGGTTTGTCCAACTTTCCTCTAAACTGCTTCAGATGGATGCCGACACACTGGATGGCGATTTAGCGGACGGTCTACTCACCGGCCTACGTGCTGACGGCAAAGAAGAAGCACTGAAAGCGTTGGCGGATGGCAAGCCGGACCTTCAATTGGAGCAGCAGGTTATTGCCGGGTGGTATTCTGGTGTTCAAGAGACTGCGGCGGGCGAAAATCTTATCGCCTACATGGACGCTTTGATGTGGGACGCGATGGACTACACCAAGCCTCAGGGCTGGTGCGGTGGTGAAACCGGCTACTGGGCATTGCCCCCGAGTGAGACTTGACCGTGAGTATGATTGAAGCGGACGTCATTATCGTTGGATCCGGTGTTGCTGGCGCATTGATCGCAGATGTGCTGGCAAAGGCGGATGTCAAAGTCGCTATATTGGAAGCAGGCGACGAAGTGGACCGCTTTGAAGCAGTAGAACAGTTTCAGAATGCGCTGATCAAGACGCCGGAATCCGCCTATCCTGTGGGTCCTGACGCCGATCATCCTCTCTCTTGGGATCCCGATTACTGGTATCGACAGAGCGGCCCCGACAAGTTTCTCAGCACCTATATCAAGGCGGTCGGCGGAACGACCTGGCACTGGCTCGGCACCGCGATCCGCATGTCTCCCAACGACTTCCGACTGGACAGCGTCTACAAGCGCGGCGTGGATTGGCCGGTAAGCTATGATGAGATCGAGCCGTTTTACGTCGAGGCCGAGCGCCAGCTCGGCGTTGCCGGAGAAGCAGGGTCCCTACCTACGGCACCACGCTCGGCACCGTTCCCCATGCCCGCCATTCCACAGACATTTCTCGATAGACATTTCAGTGCCAAACTCGCCGGCACCACCTATCAGGTGAGTGCGACACCGCAAGCGCGGAACTCCGTAGAGCACGAAGAACGCCCGTCCTGCTGCGGCAGTGCCAGCTGCATCCCCGTCTGTCCCGTGCAGGCAAAATATGATGCGACTATCCATATCGAACGGGCCAAAGCGAACGGCGCCATGCTGCATGTGGCAATGACCGCAACATTCGTGGAAACCGATGCCGACGGCGCCGTTACCGCCATACGGTTTACACGTCGTGACGGCAGCACGGATCGCGCCAAAGGCAAGCTGTTCATCATCGCAGCCCATGCGATCGAGACACCCCGCCTCCTACTGGCCTCTATCTCGGAGAGAACCCCTAACGGCGTTGCGAACTCATCTGATATGGTCGGGCGCAATCTCATGGATCACCCAACCCAGCTAAGTTGGGCGTTTTCCAACGAGCCTGTCTGGCCATATCGCGGCCCGCTTTCTACCTCGGGCATTGAGAACTTGAGCGACGGCTCATTTCGAAGCGACCGAGGGGCGTTTCGCATAGAGATTGGAAATGACGGGCACTCCTGGCCTACCGGTGCGCCGGTCAGCACCGTGACCGAACTCGTAGAGCAGGGTTTACGCGGTGACGAGTTGAATGCCGCGCTGCGCGATGCCACCTCACGACATATTCGCTTGGCGTCGCTGGTCGAACAGCTTCCCGATCCAGAAAATCGCGTCACCCTTCACGAAAGCGAGCGTGATCGCTACGGCGTGCCGCTACCTAAGCTCAACTACCGGGTGGGTGACTATGCGGAGGCGGGCCTGAAGGCGGCCGCGAAGGCACATCAGGAAATTTTCGAACTCCTCGGAGCCACCAGCATCAACCATTCGCCGTCATTTGCGGGAGCAGGCCACATTATAGGCACTGCCAAAATGGGAAATGATCCGAAGACCTCGGTAGTCGATTCCGAGCTTAGAAGCCACGACCACCCGAACCTGTTCATCGTCGGTTCGGCGACCTTCCCAACGTCGGCAACTGCCAACCCGACACTGACACTCGCGGCAATGGCTCTGCGAGCCGCCAACGCGATACTAAACCAATTGGGCTGACTGAATCTTGTCCGCCCGCTATAGGCGAGCGGGCAGCATTCGCGGAAGACGTCTCAGCATGCAGCGCATCCGTGCCCTGCGTTGGATATCTCCACGAAACCGACAGGATTCGAACCTGTGACTTCTCCTGCATAGATTTCGCACCCCTGCAATGTTCGCGTCGACTATCCAGCGCGACAGGGACACTCACCGGCGAGATCGAGTCCCGGCAACTCAAAGTCCGCTATAGAAGCGCCAAGAGCGCGCATTTCGGTCCACCGCTCAAAGACACCCGTGCCCACGTCAGACGCGCTCCACGGCGGCAGGATCGGGCGCGGCGTGACTTCCTGCCGGGCCAGCGCAACGGCCCATGTCGAGCAGACCGGCAGAAGGAAGGCGTGACCGTCAAACTTCGCGCTCATCACCACCGTTGCGTTTTTGACAGCATTTCTCAGCCGCACGCGAGCGGCCACCCAAGGCCGCGCGCGACAGCGCGGCGGGGGGGTATGGGGGGGAGTTCGGGAGGGGGAGTTCGGAGGGGAGATCGCGGGGAGGTCGTGAAATTCCCCTTGGAGATCGGAAGGGAGTTCGGACGAGATCGGGCGGGGAGATCGGGGGAGATCGGGAGTTCGGAACGGCATCAAAACGGCACCCGGATGCGCGACAATCCTTTGTCGGTAATGACAAGCTGAGTGCTGCCCCTGCCGTTGGCGTCATAGGGAACGGACGCGAGTTCTTCCTTGGCAAACAGCCGCTCCATCGCGCCTCGAAATTTCGCCCGGCTGATCGTCCGATCCATTTCGGCCAAGACCTTCGGCGCGTAATTCGGCCCGGACGATGCATTCGCCCGTCGCCCTTCTTGCTCCCGCTTCGACAGCAGGCGCAGGAATGTGACCTCAATCGTGCTTTCCTGCCGATCCCGGTCCAGACCGACGAGCGCGCCGCCGTCAGGCCGAAACATGCCGCGATCCCATCGCAAGACAATCTCCGAGCCGCGTGGGCCGTAGTTCGCCTTCTTGTTCGACAGGACACGAATATCTGGGTCAGGCTCGCTTTCGCCGTCTGCCTTGGGAGCAGTGAGATACAAGCGCGAACGAACCGAATTGCCCCATCCTGTAGAACCGGACTGGCCGCTACCGCTCGCCATGCCCGAAACCGAAGGGTGCGATAGCAGTACGATGGCCATGTCATATGCGATGCACAGCCGACGCAGCGCCCGCACGAAAAAGCGGACTTGGACGCGGGACAGTTCGTTGCCACCGAACACATCAGCGCGCGTGTCGAGTGCAACACATCTAGGGCGAAGCCGTTTAATCGTCGCCTCAAGTCGGCGGTACAGTTCGGTCAGATCGAGCGCGGTAGCCTTTCCCGGCCCTGCAAGCTCGGTCGTGTCCGCTCCGGTCAAATCGAGCAGGTGGAAGGCGTACAGGTCTGCCGGGGATAGGTTCATGCCTGTCAGCACGGCGTTGCGCCGCCGCAGGATTTCGTCAGGCTCGTCTTCGCAACTGACATAGAGGAACGTTCCTAGCTCTGGCATTTGCCCGATCCAGTCGCGCCCGGAAGCCATCGCGATGCCGAGTTGAAGCACGAGAAGTGATTTTCCCAAACCGCCGTCGCCAGACAGATCGGTGACGTTTCGATCCGGTATCAGGTCAGGTACAACCCATTTGCGCGGCGGCACATCATCAAGCGGAATGGTAGACAGGTCGAGCGTGTCGAGTGGTGCAGCAGGACAGGCAGATCGATCAGCCGGAAACTGCACAACGTCCCCAGCCCCATCATCCTCATACGCCTCAATGGGCGGCAGTTCGAAGCGGTCAGACATTAACGCTTTCCCGCATCGTGTCCGAACAAGCCATATTTGGCTTCCAGACGTTCTACGTACTCACGGCATCGGTGAAAATATTCCAGCGCGCGCCATGTTTCATAGCAACCGTTACGAGCGTCGAGTTCGATTTGTGCTTCAATCTCAGTCCACTCCACCATCGCGCCGGACTGGTGTAATAGCATTGACGGATCATGATAGTCACGAATGCGTCGCTTGTGCGCGAGGACGCCACGCTCGATTTGCATGCCGATCTCAGTAATCGTTTTCGCTTCTGCTTCCGACAGAAACCCCGAATGATCGAGGTCGAGAATGCGATCAATCAGCAATGCGATTTCGGGATGTCCGTGCGCGTCGATTAATACTTGCGGGCCATCGACGGGCGGCATCCACATTGAGCGACGATGAAGCAGGATAATGCGACCGCCAACTGAATTCATGCGCGTAGGTGCCGGGACAGTGCGGCCAGTTGTTAGGATTATTGGAGTAGTCATTATCCGTCACGATCTTGCAGACGGCAGGCTGTTGCGGTAAAAGCAACTGTCAGATTGAATTACCGTATTACTGCTGCCCCGGTGTTGATATTTCGACGCTGGGGCTTTTCCTTGCCCCGGCAGGCGGTTTCAGGCGGCGGATTGCGCGGCTCGTTCCGCTTCCCATGCTTCGAGGTCAGACAACCGCCAGCGCGAGCAGCCAGCAGACAGCGCAACGGGTTTCGGGAAGCTCGGGTCAGTTTTCAGCCAGCGCCAGATGGACGCGCGGGACACGCCGTAGCGCTTGCCGACTTCATTGTCCTGAAAGTAAATCGTTTGCATCGGTTTGCCTCCGTTTCGATGGGAAGCAATGTGCTGCGATCCGACGTATAGACGTGAGGACAAGAATTAGGTCGATTTTCGCAACACGAGCGATCCTGTCAGTACAGTTCCTTCGAAGGCTGGAAGTCCAGAATTAAGAGCAGCCCTGTTCAGTCGCCGGACATTCCGCTTGAGCGCGTCGTTTTGAGCAATCAAGAAATCAACAACGTCGCTATTGATCGTGCCGCTAGATATGCTTTGGGCATTTCGAGCAATGCGTACCTGTAAACTCTGCGCTTCCTTCTTCATTTCGTGACTTGAGCGTGCGCGCCGTCCGCGCCCCGCCAATGCCGCATTGACGGATCGGGTGAATCTATCAAGCGGGGTGACCAACCCAATTAAATGCCGTCCGCGCTTTGCCTGCATATGAAAGTGCAAAAACTGAACTTCAGCCAACAGTTTGCGATCAAGTACCATCACGAAGCCCGAATTCCCACCGCGCTTGACGGATTTGGCCTGAAGCAAATTGATCAATTTGATAAGTTTCAATGTCCGGGGGGTGAGGCCCTGCGCTCCTCCAAGAATAGTCCCGCGCGACGTAGCTTTGAGATAGTCCGCGAGCCACGCCGCCGCCGCCTTTGCGTCGCTTACTGTAGTCTTTAGTCGGACTTCGCCAGCTTTCGGCATCAGCGCGCCCCCGCGAACTGGACAACATTCCCGCCCGCAGCCCGGCCCGCAAGGAAATCTGACCACGCTGTCATCATCAGCCGGCGTTTCTCGATCATGTCTCCGCGCCGATATGCCGCCTCCACGGCGTTCGAAACCTTATGCGCCAGCGCCGTTTCAGCCATGTCACCCGGATAATTCGTGCGCTCCGCCGCCCAATCACGGAATGAACTACGCAAGCCATGTGGCACAGCAGGACGCTTCGACACCCGGTCGATGAAGCCCGTGCCGCCCGCTTTCAAATCGGCATCGTGGAGCCGCCGCATGGTTGCGCTGAGGGCCATATCACTCAACTGCCCGCCCTTCACTGCCGGGAACACCAGCGAGTTATCGGCCATGCGCGGCAAGGCTTTCAGGAGCGTCACGGTTACAGGTGAAAGCGGCACGCGATGCTCCTTTCCCATTTTCATGCGGGATGCCGGAATGATCCAAAGCGCCTTTTCTAGATCGATTTCATCCCATGTCGCGCCGCGCACTTCCTGGGATCGGCAGGCGGTCTGCGCCGCAAATTCCAGCGCCCGGCTTCCTGTCCCTTGCCGCGACCGCAGCGCCTTGAACCAGCGCGTCGCGTCGTCAAGTTGCAATGCTGGCTGGTTTGTCTCCTTGGCGATCTTCGTTGGCGCTGGAAGAAGCTCCTTCAGGTTGCCGCGCCACGCTGCTGGATTATCGCCAGATCGATGCCCGGCAACTGTGGCCCATGACAGCACAGCCTCAATGCGGCCACGCAGACGGGAAGCCGTCTCGGTTTTCTCGCGCCACAGTAGTTCGAGGACGCGCAAGACATCCTGTACGGTAATTTCCGAAACCAGCATGGGGCCGAGTTCAGGCAGCGCGTATGTCTTGAGCGTGTTTTCCCACTGTTGGCGATGCTTTGCGTTTTTGAAGGCATCGAGCTTTGCAGCAAGGTAGCGGTCCACCGCATCGCTGAATGTCAGGCCGCGCGCCTGTTGTGCGGCAAGGGCAGCGCGCGCCGCCTTCCGATCCTCGACGGGATCGATCCCTTGCCGGATTTTCTCTTTCGCTTCACGGGCGATGCGTACTGCATCGGCCAACGGCACATCGGGGTATCCCCCAATTCCGATTTCCCTCCGTTTAGTGCCAACCATCGTTCGGAGCAGCCACGTGCGTGCGCCTGTCGGGGTGCATTGCAGCAGTAGTCCGGCGACATTCCCTACCGCAAAAGTGACATTGCCCCGGCTTCCGGGATGTCGCAGCCGCGCAACTTCTATCGCGGTCAGGTCTTTTGCTTTTCGCGGCATTCTGTTACCCGTCATCGTACCCGCCAATACGGACGAGATTTATCATTTCTGGATGAGACAGGTCAAGACGGATAAGCTGTTGCGAAATATGCAACACATTGATCTTGCATTATTAAATGAGACACATCAGAACTAAACACTACATAGAAATGGCGGCCTCCCTCTCCGCCATTATTGTCTAGCGAACCTGGATGAGGCTCCCGTTTCGGGACTTTTTCTTTTTGTTCCGAAGGCGTCTAGCCAAGGCGACCGAACCTCGAAGACTGGCGCATCGCCGAAATTTTTGTCTCTGAACCGTTTTCGTCTCAAACCGAGCGAACCTCGTCCGGCCCGGTTCGGCTTTGAGAAAGATAGCCTTCTCAGCCAACTGCCAGTCTCGCGCGTCCATCCCTTCGGCGGCCAATCCCTCGGCTAGCATTTACGTCCAGAGGACGCGCAGTAGGCGTTTCCAGGCGAAAGGCTAAGCAACGGACCTTGTCAGCGCGTTAGCGGCAATGTCCGGTCTTGCTTCCTGCGGTCCGTTTTGGGGTGCCACGGCGCCGAAAGCAGTCACTATGCGCAGCGGATTCCGAACTCTCAGCTGGCCAGATAGCGGTCGACCTGTGGCGGCCTCGCCCAACGCCCGATCTGGCAGAACACGGCGACGCAGAGCATGCCAGTTACAAACGCGGAGCTATGGGCGGGCAAGATTGCACATCAGGCTGATCGACTCGGCCAATTGCTCTTCAGTATGCTTGGGGCGATGACGGTTTTCTGGATGGTGGATGCAGTTTCGGACATAGGTCATCAGCGTTTCTTCTCTCGTCGCTCCCTTCGCGTCAGTCCATTGTACGACGGGTTGGTTGCCCTGCCCGATCAGCCACGCGTCAAAGTCAGCTTGCGACGTCCTGGTGCTTGGGCTCGACCGGAACTTGTCCTCAAGGGAGCAGTATAGATCATCGTGAAATTCGGCGGTCGGCAGGTCATAAGCGAAGTAGCAGATTTCGCCCCATGACGGACTCCACGCGAGGTGGCCGAAACCCAGGTCATGTGGCCTGACCCCATAGGGTGGTCCGGTTTCAATCTTAGTGCATGATGGGCATCTGGGCCATCGCCTGGGCAGATGGGGGTGCCGATCCGGGTGATTGTCCGGGCCAGACGATTGCCTCCGGT
>Ga0182735_1000081_pt1 | contig 139212 bp, 105 predicted proteins | sample eDN5th30CKraftMG_FD_128524 | JGI IMG/M metagenome (GOLD analysis project Ga0182735, IMG submission 128524) | Enriched Miracle-Growth compost microbial communities from Emeryville, California, USA - eDNA 5th pass 30_C Kraft MG (version 2) (version 2) ... | reverse complement strand
GGTCGCGCCGGCGTCGCCGACGCGGTCGCGCGCGGTGAAATTGGGAAGGAAGCGCCCGCTGTCGTCGAGCGTATAGGCCTCGGTATAGCTGAAGCGCTGCTTGAACGCCTCATCCTCGTCGAAGTCGAGGTTGCGCGCGAGCGCCGCGGCGCGGTCGCGCTCGATCTCGTCGGAGAGGCGGTCGTACTGGTCCTGGCCATAGGCCACCAGACAGGGCAGCTTTTCGTGGAAACCGACCCAGAGCACGCGCTGGCCGTCCGCATTGAGGGGCACATTGTTGCGGAACTGCGAGGGGACGGCGATGCGTCCCTTGCCATCGATCGCGGCGAAATTGGTGCCCGAGTATCGGCCGGGCGTTACAATCGCCATCGCTGTCGCCCCCGTTCTCGCGCCACCGGGCAAAACTTTCCCGACCGCGGAACCGCAGGATTCCGCGCCAATGGACTCGGGTGGAGAATGCCCCTCTCCGATTCCTGCCTATCAAGTCTCAATCGGGGTGAAAAGGGGTAAATTAGGGTGAAATAGGGAATCTAGCCCCTATTCGTCGCAAAAACGGGGCAAAATCTCCTCGCGCAGGGACAATTCGATCCGCGCAGACGGTCGCCGATGAAATCGTGCAAAAAGAAAAGCCTGGCGGCGCCCGTTCAGGCGGCGCCGATCCAGAGCGGTCGGAATCGTGCGGCGCCCGCTTCCCCACCCCGCAGCCGGGCATCGAGCCATTCCATCGTGTCGGCGCGGCGCAGATGCGCGGCGCCCGGAAGCAGCGGTTGCCAGAGCGGGGCGAAGAGAAGGTCGGCGTCGCCGACCAGCCATGCCTCGCCCGCGCCGATGCGGCATTGCGCGATCCGCGCGCCGGCGAAGGCGCGGCAGCCGGACGGCAGGCGTTCGAAGCGGCCGGCGCTGAACAGCCGCAACCGGTGACCCGCCACGTCAACATTTTGCGCCGCGCGCTCGCCGGGCGGCGCGGCGCCGAGCGTCACGCCCCAATGGTCGAGCAGCGGGGTCAGCAGGCTGGTGACCGGCGGATTGCGCGGGTCGCCGAGCGGATGGCGTGCCGGCCAGCCCGAAAGCGCGTCGGCGAGGATCACCGCGCGGCCACCGCCACGCACGAAAGCATCGACCGCGACCAGGTCGCGCGGCGCCAGCGCGGGCGGATGCGCGAGCAGCAGCGCGGCGCCGGACGGCGGCACATGATCGGCGAGGCTGTCGACGAGCTGCACCGGCCCCGCCGCTTCGAGCCGCAGCAGCGCCGGATCCTCGCCCGCCCCGTGCGCGATCATCGCCGCGATGTCATCGCCCTGCACCCAGCGCAGCGGCAGACTGGTGAGCATCGTGACGGCCGCCGGCCGGTCGGCGAATGCGGGACGATAGAGCGTCGCCAGCAGCAGATGCCCGCCCGCGAACCAGCCCGGCAGGACCAGAAGAGCAAGCAGCAGCCGCACGGCCCGCCCGCGTTGCCGAACGAGCCAGTCGGCAATCAGCGCGGCGACGACGCCGGCGGCCAGAATAAAGACGAGCTGCCCCAACGCGACCGATCCCGCCAGCCCCCACGCCAGCACACCTTGCGCGACGGCGATCAGCAACAGCGCGGCAACCGCGCCGCGGCGGCGCGCCGGAGCATCCTCACGCCGCTGCCATCCAGCGAGCAGCAGCATCGGCGCCATCAGCAGCGGAAAGGCGAGCGCGGGATCGATACGCCCGAGCGCCGCCTGCCCGCCCGCGAACCAGGCGAGCGCCACCGCCAGCGCCGCGACGGCGGCGGGGCGGAGCCGCGCGGTCACTGTTTCTTCGATTGGCGCGCGCGCTGCAATTCGGGGTCGGGTTGAAGGTCGGGGACGATCGGCGCCGCCTGCGGCACCTTCACCGACACGGCCTCATTCTCATCCTTCGAGACCGGCTGGACGCCCAGTTCCTCGAGCGGCGCGCTGGCGGGCTTGCTCGCCACCGCGTCGCCGGGCATCTGGACCTTGTCGGTCGCGTCGACATCCTTGGCCGCACTCTCGCGGGCACGGTCGCCGATCACGCCCGCCAGCCCGACGAGCAGCAGCACGCTCAGCAGCCCGGCGATGCCGATCTGCAACCGACGCATCGTGTCGTGCGCCGGCGTGAGCACCGCCGATACCGGTGACGAGGCGGCCGCAGCGGCCGTTTCGATCGGGCCAGGTTTCGTCATGCCAATCCTTTGCTCGCCAGCCATTCGGGGTTGTAGAGCGTCGACAGATAGCGGAACCCGCTGTCGCACAATATGGTTGCAATGCGCTTGCCGGGGCCGAGTTCGCGCGCGAGTGCCATCGCGCCGGTGACGTTGATCCCCGACGACAGGCCGAGGCACAGCCCCTCCTCGTCGAGCAGGCGGCGCACGACCGCCAGTCCCTCGGCGTCGGAGATGCGGAATTGCGTGTCGATCGGTGCGCCTTCCAGATTGGCGGTGATACGGTTCTGGCCGATCCCCTCGGCGACGCTCGACCCCTCGGGCTTCAACTCGCCGCACTTGTAATAATTATAGAGTCCGGCGCCATGGGGGTCGGTCAGCGCGATGGTGATCTTTTCGTCCTTCGCCTTCAGACCCAGCCCGGTCCCCGCGATCGTGCCGCCGGTGCCCGCGGCGCAGGTGAAGCCGTCGATGCGACCCTCCATCTGGTTCCAGATCTCCTCGGCGGTGCCGAAGATGTGCGATTTCCGGTTGGCGATATTGTCGAACTGGTTGGCCCAGATCGCATTGTCGGTCTCCTCGGCAATGCGGCGCGAGGTGTGGACGAAATGGCCAGGGTTGGCGAAAGGCGCGGGCGGCACGAGCACCAGTTCGGCGCCCAGGGCGCGGATCGTCGCCATCTTCTCCGCGCTCTGGTTGTCGGGCATGACGATGATCGTCTTGTAGCCGAGCGCATCGCCGACGAGCGCAAGACCGATGCCGGTATTGCCCGCCGTGCCCTCGACGATCGTGCCGCCGGGGCGAAGGCTGCCGTTCGCCTCCGCATCGCGCACGATATAGAGCGCGGCGCGATCCTTTACCGAGCCGCCAGGGTTCGCATATTCGCATTTGCCCCAGATTTCGCAGCCGGTTTCCGCACTCGGACCCTTGAGCAGCACCAACGGCGTGTTGCCGATCAGCTTCAGGCTGTTTTCCGCAATGATCATGCCCCCCGATCTAGGGCTGCCTTCGGATCGCCGCAAGACAGCTTCGCTTGGCCCCACCAAGCCCCGGCTTTGTCGACCAACGGGGCACGAGCGCCGACCAACGCCCGGACACGGCCGGCAGCGGGGTTGCAATTGTAACAGTATATCATTACTGCGCCCCGCATTCGGTTCGTCTCCAGCCAACAGGATCCCGCATGCGCCTTATCCCCTCCGCCTCCTTCACGCTTGCCCTGATTTTGTCCGCTCCTGCCTTTGCGCAGGACCGCACCCGGGCCGACGACGATGTCCACTCCGAGGGCGCCATCGTGGTGACCGCCCCCTATGTCCGCAGTCTCGACGTGCTCGGCAATATCTCGGTGGTCGATGGCGACGAGCTGGCGCGCGACATCCGCGGGCAGATCGGCGACACGCTGACCCGTCAGCCGGGCGTGTCGGCGACGAGCTTTTCGCCGGGCGCCTCACGCCCCGTCCTGCGCGGCTTTTCGGGGGAGCGCGTCCGCATCCTGACCGACGGGATCGGGTCGATCGACGTGTCCAACACCTCGGCCGACCATGCGGTGACGATCGATCCGCTGACCGTCGAGCGCGTCGAGATATTGCGCGGCCCCGCCGTGCTGCTGTTCGGCAGCCAGGCGATCGGCGGCGCGGTCAACCTGTTCGACCGCCGCATCCCCCGCAAGGTGCCCGAGGATCATGTCCATGTCGACGCGCTCGGCGGCTATGCGACCGCCGCCGACGACCGCAACCTCGGCGCTTCGGTCGACGTCGCGCTGAGCTCGCAGATCGTTGCCCACGTCGACGGTAGCTGGCGCAAGACAGGCGACATGCGCGTGGGCGGCTATGTACTCGCGCCCGAATTGCGCGGCGAGGTGCTGCATCTGGCCGAACATGAGCTGGAAGAGGGCCATGCCGACGAGGCGGCCGAATTGACCGACACCGCCAATGCGCGCGGCAAGGTGGCCAATACCGCCAGCGAAACCTGGACTGCCGCGGGCGGCCTGTCGCTGATCAACGACGGCGGTCAGCTCGGCATTTCGGTCAGCTATTTCGACACCGACTATGGCGTGCCGGGCCGTCCCGGCACCGAACATGCCCATGGCGACGAGGAAGGCGAAGACCATGAGGGGCATGAAGAAGAGGGTCCGGTGACCATCGGCATGAAGCAATGGCGCGCCGATTTGCGCGGCGAGGTCGAACTGGGCGACGGCTTCTTCGACAAGCTGCGCCTGCGCGCCGGCTACGCCGATTATCAGCATACCGAATTCGAGGGCGACGAAGTCGGCACCGTCTTCAAGAACAAGGGTGTCGAGGGCCGGCTCGAACTCGCCCAGAACGACCGCGGCGGCTGGCGCGGAGCGAGCGGCGTGCAGTTCGCGCACCGCGATTTCGACGCGATCGGAGCCGAGGCCTTCGTGCCGCGCAACCTGACCGATCAGTTCGCGGTCTTCACGCTGCAGGAATTGTCGCTGGGCCGGCTCGGCCTCGAGGCCGCGGCGCGCTATGAAACGACCGATATCCGCGTGCCGCTGCTCGATATCCAACGCAGCTTCGACACATTTTCGGGCGCGCTGGGCGTCAATTACGAAATCGCCGACGGCGCGAAATTCTCCCTGTCGGCGGCGCGCGCGGTGCGGGCGCCTTCGGCCGAGGAGCTCTTCTCGAACGGCCCGCATATCGCCACCCAGTCGTTCGAGGTCGGCGACCCCAACCTCAAGCGCGAGTCGAGCTGGGGCGCCGAAGCGTCGTTCAAACTGAAGACCGACGGCTTCAACCTGGCCTTGACCGGCTATTCCAACTGGTTCGACGACTTCATCTATTCGGCGGCGACGGGCGAAGAGGAAGATGGGCTGCCCGTCTTCCAATATTTCCAGCGCGACGCGCGCGTCTGGGGCTTCGAAGCGGAAGCGAGCGCCCGGCTGGCCCAGATCGGCGGGTACAACATCGTCGGCGACGTGACCGCAGACATGACCCGCGCGACGATCAAGGGCGCCGGCGCCGACCGCAATGTCCCGCGCATTCCGGCGCTCCGCATCCTCGGCGGGCTCGAGGCGCAGGGCGAGCGGATCGACGGGCGCGTCGAGGTCGAGTGGACCGACGACCAGACCCGCGTCGCGCAATTCGAAACGCCGACCAAGAGCTTCACGCTGGTCAACGCGTCGATCAGCTGGCGTCCGCTGCCCGAAACGCGGCACCTGACGCTGACGCTCGCAGCGAACAATATCTTCGACGTCGACGCGCGCCGGCACGCGAGCTTCACCAAGGATTATGTGCCGCTACCCGGCCGCGACATCCGCCTGACGGCGCGGGCCAGCTTCTAGCATATCGGTCGCCCCCGCAAGGGCGGGGCGGCCGATAGCAAAGCGAGGATGCGGGTCACCGAACGACCGGCAACTCGATATAGGACAGGTTCGCCCCATCGTGATGGACGACATTGTCGGCCACGACCGCCCGGGTCTCGCTCTCGTTGGCGCCGCCGCTGTTCAGGTTCCGGACGAACTTGGGGAAGTTGGATGAGGTGACCTCGACCCGGATGCGGTGTCCGGCGGCGAATGTGATGCTGGTCGCGATCGGCGTGGGTCTGAGGGTGTAGACCTTCTCCCGCTCCATCATGGCCGGCTTGTCGTAGCCGTCGCGATAGCGCGCGCGCAAAATGGTATCGCCGATGATCCAGGCCGTGCCGTCGGGCGCGACGTCGACGATCTTGACCGCGAAATCCGTATCCCTGGCGCTCGACGAAACCTTCAGAACCGTGTCGATGAACCCGCTGACCTCCATCGCCTTCTCGAGCGGCTCGCTGGTGTAGACGAGCACGTCGTCGCGCGCCTCGACGCCGCGCTGGTCGAATGCGCCGGGCACGACGATGCCGCCGTTGCAGCAATCCCCGCCGCCCACGGTGGGCACCGGGTTCAGGGGATCGTAGCGGAAGCGGTCGGCAGGTTCGTTGCCGGGCGCCGCCGCGTCGAGCCGGCCGTTGCCCCATAGGCTGTTCGCCCGGCCGTCGCTGCGCAGATAGAGCCGTTGCATTTTGGCGCCCGCGGGCGGCCACGATGCGCTCGCCTTCCACTTGTTCTCGCCCATCGCGAAATAGCGCACGCGCGGCGTGCTGCTCGGAAATCGGCTCACGTCGCCCTTGAGCCAGCGATCGAACCAGCCGAAGACCGCGCCGTCGACGTCGAAGCTGGTGTCGCCCATCGGCCGCTCGCCGACCACCGTGTCCGGCCCCAGCCGCTGAAAGGCGCAGTGCACGACGGGCGCGATCACTGCATATTGATTGTCGCGCACCTCGGCCGTGTTGCCTACCTTGCGGGCATGGTTGAACAGTTCGAGATTGGGTCCGATCGACACGTCATACCATGTGTTGAACCACAGCGCCGGCACGCCCCAGCCCATCTCTTCGTGATAAAGCCCGCCCTGCCACCAGCCCGGATCGGCCGGCGTGCGATGGATGAACTGCTCGAAGGTCGCCGGGGGTTCGCCGAGGTTCGACAGCATCTGATCGACCGGCAGGTGCTTGATCTGCCTGTTCCAGTCGACCTTGGGCTTGCTGGCGTTGAGGTCGTTATACTGTGTTACGCGCACGCGCGTCTTTTCATCGAGGTCGCGCGGAAGCTGCGCCCGCAGCGGATTGTCGACGCCATAGAGCCACACGAAGAACAGGTTGCGCGGCACGCCGCCCGTGTACCAATTCCCCTGCTCCTGAAAGCGGCCGACCTTGCCGATCCCGGCGCCGGCCGACATCGGCACCATGGCGGCATGCGCGGGATGGTTCATGCCCGCGAGCGCCAGTTGCCATTCGGCTGATGACGAGCAGCCCAGCGTGCCGACCTTGCCGTTGGACCAGGTCTGCTGGGCGATCCAGGTCAATGTGTCGTAGCCGTCGGTCTGCGGCAGGCCGAGAATTTCATATTGGCCTTCGGAGAAATAACGGCCGCGCTCGTTCTGCACGATGAATACATAGCCGCGCTTCACGGCCTCGTATGCGTAGCGCAACGTCGAACCGCGCAGCTTATGCTCGTTATACGGCGTCTTCCAGAGGATGGTGGGGAGCGGCCCCTTGGTATCGCGCGGCGTGAAAATATTGGTCGAAAGCCGAACCCCGTCGCGCATCGGCACCATCACGGCGAGACGCGACACCGCATGTTCGGCGATTCCCTGCTCCAGCGCCTCCGCGCTGTATTTCGCACTGTCCTGCGCCGCCGCGGGCGGCACGGCCAGGGTCGCAACAATCAGGGCACAAATCGACGAAGCCAGTCGCTGCATGACGAAATCCTCCTGAACGGCGTCGTGAACGACAGGACGCCCTTGTCAATCCATGCGGATGCCGTCGATCACCGAATGCTTCGTGACGACCCCCGCCCTCCCGGACTGCCCCCAGCCCGAAGCAAAACACGGCCCGGGCCATGGAGCGGCCGAAACCGCCCCATGACCCGGGCGCCGATCTCAGAACTTGAAGCGCAGTCCCATGCGATAGGTGCGCCCCAGCAGATCATAGGGGTTGTTCGTGCCAAAGCCGATATATCCCCCGGGAATCGGCTCGGGAGCGCGATCGAACAGATTCTCCACGACGCCGAACAGCGTCACCTTGGCGCCGGCGATGCTGAGATCGTAATTCTCGGACAGGTCGAAATACCAGGTCGAATCCACATGATTGACGTCGTCGGCCAGACCCTGCTGGCTCGTCATCGGATAGTTCGTGACCTTGCCTGGCCCCAGATAGCGTACCGTCAGGGTCGTGCGGCTCGGGCCGACGGCATAGGTGCCGGTCAGCATGGCTTTCCACTTCAGGCTGCTCGTCGTGCCCAGGGTGGGCGGCGTCGTATCGCCCGGCAGATTGGTCTCGTCCTTCAGCCGCTGCGAGACAAGCAGCCGGAGGTTGATCGCCCCGGGGAGCGAACCGCTGATCTCGTCGAGCTTCGCGCGATAGCTTGCCTCATAATCGATGCCCTCCACCGCAACGTCCTGGGCGTTGATGCCGCCGGTGTAGATGGTGGCGTCGACAAGGTTGGTCGCCCCCGGCGCCAGCACGATCGAGGCGCACGCCGCCGGGTTCTGCGGCCGGTTATAGCCATAGCATTGGTCGATGATCGTCTGCGCGCCGACCCCGACGATCGCGTCCCGGATGTCGATCTTGTACCAGTCCACCGACAGGCTGAAACCGGGAAGCCAATGCGGGCTGTAGATGCCGCCGGCTGTCCAGGTGTCGGCGATTTCCGGGGTCAGGTTCGGATTGCCGCCGCTGATGGTGCGATTGGAAACCTGCGGACTGCCAGGCTGGGTCCGGTCGAAATAGGCGTTCACGAACTGGCTTCCGGGCGCGTACAGATCGTTGAGATTGGGCGCCCGGATGTCGCGCGAACGGGTGCCGCGCAGGCGCAGGTCGTCGGTGATGTCCCAGGTCAGCCCCGCCTTCCACGTCGTCACGGGTCCGCTCGTGGAATAATCGGTCCGTCGGACCGCCGCGTTGAGATCGAGGCTCTGTCCCAGCGCCGAATCCCGGAGCAGCGGCACCAGGACCTCGCCGAAGAATTCCTTCACATTATATTTGCCGGTGCCGCCCTTGAAATTGCCGACATTCCACCGCGACGCCAGCGACTGTTCGTCCGCCGTCGACGAGAAGGATTCCCTGCGATATTCGAAGCCGGCGGCGATCGAGACAGGACCCGCCCAGGTCGAGAAGGGTTCATATTGGGCGTCGATCGACCAGACGTCCTGCCGGAAGTCGAGATCCTGGCGCGTGCGATATCCGTCGCTGAGACCCGTGACCCATGCGATCGATTCGGCGCCGAGCGCGCCCTCGCCAAAGATGTTCATCGGCACGCAGCCATTGCCCGGGTCGGCAAGCGTCGAGCGACAGATCGGCGCCCCCGCCGCGACTCCCGCTACGCCGCCGGTCGCGGGGTTGGCGATCACGTCGATGGCCTGGTTGAAGCGCGCGGGAATCAGATTGTTGTCGCGGGTGTACCAGACGTCGCTATGACCGCGCTGATAATAGGCACGCCATTGCCCGCTGTCGAGAAAGCGTCCCTCGAGCGCGACCAGAAACCGGTCCTGGCGCCGATGATACCCCGCCTCGCCGGCGTGGCCGCCCGGGTTGTTGACCATGTCGTAAAAGAGCCGGTTCATGGCGAATTCGGTGATCTCCGCATCGTCCATCGCCTGTTGTGTGACGAGCGGCAGATAGGGATTTTCGCGCGACACGATGATCGCCGATGCGCCCTGGCGGTTGTAGGCCGCCGACCAGTTCATCGTGTCCGATCCCGCATAACCTGCCTCGAAGATCGCGGTGACATTGTCGGTGAGGTCATAGCTCAGCCGGCCGTAGGTGCTCCAATGCTTGTCGTCGGGCAACAACGGCCAGCGATAGGCGGTATCCTCGACCGAGCCGCCTGCCTGCATCTGACCCTGCTGGATCGGGCCGAAGACGAACTGGCCGACCTGGCCGTCGGGCAGGAACTGCATGCCCTTGAGCGGCCCGGACGCGATTACGCCGCCCGGCGTGCTGTTATAGCCGGCGTCATAGCGCACGATCTGCCCCGGTTCGCCGTTGGTCTCGGTCCAGTCCGGGTTAGTCATCAGGCGATAGCCCGGACGGTACCAGTCGCGGCTGAGCGGCGAGTCGATGCCCCGTCCCTTGAAATAGGAACCGCTGAGCAGGATATGGCCGCGGCCGTCGGCAAAGGGGGTGCCATAGGCGAGATCGCCCGAAACGACCCGGCCGTCGGACCGGTCGGTCTGGCTGAAGTTCAGCGAACCCTTCACGCCGGTGAACTTGGTGTCGAGAATGAAGTTGACGACACCGGCGACGGCATCGGAACCATAGGCCGCCGAAGCCCCGCCGGTCACCACATCGACCCGCTGCACCAGATTCTGCGGCAGCAGGTTGACGTCGACGGCCGGGGACATGCCGGACCCGACGACGCGGCGGCCATCCAGCAGCGTCAGGGTGCGGGTCACGCCCAGACCGCGTGCGCTCATCTGGTTCGCGCCGCCGGTGGCGTTGGCGAACATCAGCGTCGTGCGCGGCGAATTGCCGATCCCCATCGACGGCAATTGATTGACATAATCGGCGATGTTCGTCGGCGCCCGATCCTGGATATCCTCCATCGACAGGACGGTCGTCGGCGTCGGCGCCTCATAGCCATCGCGTGTGATGCGCGAACCGGTGACGATGATTTCGGATCCGGGTTGCGGCGCGCTCTCCTCCGGCGCGGCCGCGACAGCGGGCTCGGGTGCGGAGTCCTGGACATAGACCGCGCGCGCCACCGGACGGACGGCGCTCGCGGTCTGACGCCGGACCGCGGAGGCTTCCCCGCCGCCGGTCGGCCGCAGCGTCAGGACCGAACCGCCCTCGACGCGCAGACCGCTTCCTTCCAGCAGGATATCCAGTGCCGCGCGCGGTTCCAACCCGCCCCGCACCCCCTTCGTCCGCTTCCCCGCTACCAGCACGCTCGAAAAGATGAGTTCCTGGTTCGCCTGGCGGGCGAATGTATTCAGCGCCCGGCCAAGGTCGCCCGCGGGAATATCGAAGCTTCGCACCGACTGGGCGGCCGCCACCGGCGCCGCCGCCAGCCACAGCGCCAACGCCGCCGAACCACAACCATAAAGCGAGAATCGTCCCCTGTTACGCATAACTTCCCCTGACCTTGCTGCGCGTTTCTTATGCCCCTTGAGACGCACATCGGGCCCGATCCCGGAAAAAAATGTGATGACCCTCCAGAAGTTAATCTGTCGGGCGGCGAAGCATGTCTTTCTGAATCATGGCAAATCGGCGGGCATCCGGCCGCGCGATCACGCTATGTCCATCACGGTTCGAAATCGGGGCCGCCGCCGCCGCAGGGATTTTTTTACGGGATGACCGCGCCGCCGCGTCCTATCGGGCGGAAGGGAGGAAGTACGCATGCCAGTCGCCGCACGGCATCCAGGACTCGAAGATGTCGCCGCGCGATACCGCGCGCCGCTGCTGCGCTTCTTCCAGCGCCGGCTGGAACCCGGCGAGGATGCCGACGATCTGGTGCAGGACGTGTTCAGCCGCCTGGCCGGACGGGATCTTGCCGAGATCGCCAACATCCAGGGTTATGTGTTCCAGGTCGCGGCCAATGTCCTGCGGGACAGGGCGCGACGCGCCAGCGTCCGCAATATCGTGACGGTCATTCCGGACGGCTTCGATATCGTGGACGAGGCGAGTTTTTCACCCGAGCGCATCCTGCAAAGCCGGGAGGCGCTCCAGATTCTGATCGCGGCCCTTTACGAACTGCCCGAAATGGTGCGCATTGTCTTCAGCCACTATCATTTCGACGGCGTCGCACAGGTCGAGATCGCCCGCCGCATGGGCGTATCGCTCAGCACAGTCGAGAAACATATGGCCCGCGCCAACTCCCATCTTCTCCAGCGCCTTCGGAAAGAGCGATGAGCGAACGTCGGAAAGCGGACGAGGCGGCGGCGGCATGGGATGCGCGCCTGCGCGGCGCGCGCGCGAGCGCGCGCGACCGTGCGGCGTTTCAGGCCTGGCTGAAGCAGGACGCCGAGCATGAGGCCGCCCATGATCGCCTGCAGGCGGCATTGTCGTTGTTGCGGGCGAATGCCCGCTTGCCCGAACTGAGCGCGTTGCGGGACGAAGCGCGGGGCAGCGTTCGCGCAAGCCGCCGGCGGCGCCTGGTCCTGGCTGTTTCAGCCGGGCTCGCCGCCTGTCTCTTGCTCATGCTGGCCGGCCTGCGGACGGAGCGCAGTATCGAGGTCGCCGCGCTTTTGCAGGGCGACAAGGTCTATGTCACGTCGCCGGACGAGCGCGCCAAGGTGACGCTGGCCGACGGGTCCGTCGTCACGCTCGATTCGGACACCCGGATGCTGGCGCGGATCGGCGGCAAGCGGCGGGACATCACCCTGCTCGCGGGGCGTGCCCTGTTCGACGTCGCGAAGGACCCGCAGCGACCTTTCGTCGTCAAGGCCGGAAATCGAACCATCACCGCGCTGGGCACGCTGTTCGACGTCGACGTCTCGCCGACCGAATTGCGCGTTACGCTGGCCGAAGGGGTGGTGGCGGTGCGGCCCGCCCGGTCCGGCGCGGGGCCGGCGCAGCAGATATTGAAACCGCGCCAGCAACTGGTGGCGACTGCCGGAGCCGCCGCGCCGAAACTGCGGACCGTCGACACCGACAAGATATTGGGGTGGGCCGACGGGCGGGTCTTCTTCGACAACGAGCGGTTGGCAAGCGCCATCGAGGACATGAATCACTATTCGTCGCGCAAGATCACCGTCGATCCGGCGGTGGCCGACCTCCGGATCAACGGCATGTTCCGCACCGACAATCGGACCGGATTCCTGGACGCGCTGGAAATGACGCTTCCGGTTGCCGTGCGGACGGATTCGCAGGGCGGGATTCATATCTTCCCCGACGCGGGACGCGCCGCCGGACAAGAAGGAGACGGTTCATAGACCGATCGAGGCCGGGGCGGATTCCTTCAATGTCGCCTGCGACCGCTTTCTTCCCTTTTCATCACCATCATCGATAGGACAGGCTGAAACCCATGCGCTATTCATCTCTTGCTCTTGCCGCCCTCGCCTTGCCCGCAACTGTTTTCGCGCAGCAGGCCCCCGATCCCGCCCGCCTTCAGGCCGATGTCGAAACGCTCGTCAGCTTCGGAACACGGCACACGCTTTCGGACCCCGATCATCCGACGCGCGGAATCGGCGCCGCACGGCGCTGGTTCGCCAGCGAATTGAACAAGACGAGCGCCGCGTGCGGCGGCTGCATTCAGGTATCCACGGTAGAGCGCATCTTCACCAACGACCGGGCGCCCGACGGCGTCAATGTCGTCAATGTTCTGGGCATTCAGCCGGGCAGCGATCCCGACCGCGTGGTGATCGTGATGGGGCACATCGATACCCGCGTCAACGACGTGATGGACGCGACGGCGGATGCGCCCGGCGCCAACGACGACGGGTCGGGCACGGCCCTGGTGCTGGAAGTGGCGCGGATATTGTCCAGGGAGAAGTTCGCCGCCTCGATCGTCTATGCAGCATTGTCGGGCGAGGAACAGGGCTTGTTCGGCGGCACGTTGCTGGCGGAAACCGCCAAGGAACGCGGCTGGCAGGTAAGCGCGGTGCTCAACAACGACATCGTCGGCAATACGGTCGGCACCGACGGGACGCGCGTCGCGGATCGCGTCCGCGTGTTTTCGGAAGGGATCGCGCAATCCGAACCACTCGCCGAACAGATGGCGCGCCGCAACAACGGCGGCGAAGACGACGGTCCATCGCGCGCCCTGGCCAAGGCCGTTCGCAATATCGCGAAGACGGTGCCGGACGGTCTCGACGTACTCATGGTGCGCCGCCCCGACCGGTTCGGGCGCGGCGGCGACCATTTTCCCTTCCTCGAACTTGGCTATCCCGCCGTGCGCTTTTCGGTGGCCATCGAAAACTACGCGGCTCAGCATCAGGCGCTGCGGCCCGGCTTCGGCGACACGCCCGACAAGATGGATTTCCCCTATCTCGCCAAGGTGGCGGCAATCAACGCCGCCACGCTCCGCCGCCTCGCCAGCGCGCCTGCCGCGCCGGCCACGGTGATGCTGCGCGGTGCGCTGGGGTCGGACACGACGGTCACATGGACGCCCGTTGCCGGTGCGGCCAGCTATCGCATCTATTGGCGCCGCGCCGACGAGCAGGAGTGGACCGATCACGTCGACGTCGCCGGCGGATCGGCCGAAGAAGGCCTTCTCAAGGGCGTGGTCGTCGATGACAATTTCGTGGGCGTCGCGGCGCTCGGCGCGAACGGAACGGAAAGCCTCGTCACCTTCGGCGGCCGCGCACCCCGCAAGCCGTAAGGCGCGAGAAGGGCGGCGGGATATGCCTCAGGACAGCATCGCCATCCCACCGTTCACATGGATGGTCTGGCCGGTGACATAGCCGGCCTCCCGCGACGCGAGATAGACGACCGCCGCGGCGATATCGCTCCCCTCGCCCATCCGGCCCGCCGGGATGCGCTGGTTGAGCGCCTCCTTCTGCGCGTCGGGCAGCACCTCGGTCATCGCGGTGGCGATGAAGCCCGGCGCGACGCAGTTCACGGTGACGTTCCGGCTCGCCAGTTCCTGCGCGAGCGCCTTGGTCATGCCGGTGACGCCGGCCTTCGACGCTGCATAATTGGCCTGCCCCGGATTGCCCGTTGCGCCGACGACGCTGGTGATCGAGACGATCCGCCCGAAGCGCGCCTTCATCATCGGCTTCGCCGCGGCGCGCGCGAGACGGAAATTGGCCTCGAGGTTGATGCGGATCACCTCCGACCATTCCTCGTCCTTCATCCGCAGGATCAGATTGTCGCGCGTGACGCCGGCATTGTTGACGAGGATATCGAGCTGCCCGAGCGCCTCGACCGCCGACGGCACCAGCGCATCGACCGCCGCCGCATCGCCTAGGTTGCAGGGCAAGGCGACATGATCGCCCGCGAGCGTATCGCGAAAGGCGTTAAGCTTGTCCGCATTGGACCCCGAAACCGCCAGCCGCGCGCCCTGCGCCGCAAGCGCGTGCGCAATGGCGGACCCGATGCCTCCCGAAGCGCCGGTAACGAGGGCGGTCATGCCGGTGAGATCGAACATCTTCGAAAACTCCTGTTTTTTTACCGGTTCACGCGGAGACGCGGAGACGCGGAGGGTTTATGATCGTTGACGATGCGCCTGATGCCTTCCTTGAGCGTGGCGCCACCGAAATTAATGAGCAAGCCGACTGACTGTCCGGTCAAGCGGAGATAGGTCAATAATTGTTTGGCGTGTGCCCCATTCAAACGTTCGACCGACTTTATCTCGACCAGAAGCCTGTCATCGACCAGCAGGTCGATCCGAAACGCAGCATCGAAGCGCATATCTTCGAATAAAATGTCGATCGGCCTCTGCCGATCGACCTTATATCCTGCTGCCGCAAGCTTGCCTGCCAATATGGTTTCGTAGACGCTTTCCAAAAGGCCGGGACCAAGATCCCGATGAATACGGAGCGACAAATCCAGCACATCGCCACTCACTTCATCGATGTCTCGCGCCATACTCTCCGCGCCTCCGCGTCTCCGCGTCTCCGCGTGAACCTTAAAGCGCCTTAAGCAGCGCCTCGATATCATCCATCGAGATCAGGCTGACCGTCTCGACCTCTCCCGACGCGCTGCGCTTGACCATCGGCGAAAGGACTTTGCCGCCGAGTTCCACGAAGCGGTTGACGCCGATATCTTCCATCGCGCCGACGCTTTCGCGCCAGCGGACGCGGCCGGTAACCTGTTGCACGAGCAGATCGCGGATCATGTCGGCGTCGCTGACCGGGCTGGCCGTCACGTTCGCGACCACCGGCACCAGTGGCGCCGCGGGCGGATTCGCGGCGAGCGCCTCGGCCATCGCGTCGGCGGCGGGCTGCATCAGCGGGCAGTGGAAGGGCGCCGAGACGGGCAAAAGCACACCGCGCTTGATGCCATAATCCTTGACCAGCGCCACCGCGCGCTCGACCGCGCCCTTGTGGCCCGAGATCACGACCTGCGACGGGTCGTTGTCGTTGGCGACGGTGCAGACCTCACCCTCGGCCGCGGCGTCGGCGAGCGTCTGCGCGGTGTCGATGTCGGCGCCGAGCAGCGCCGCCATTGCGCCGACGCCGACCGGCACCGCTGCCTGCATCGCCTGACCGCGCGTCTTCAGCAGACGCGCCGTCGTCGCGAGGTCGAAGGCGCCCGCGGCGCAGAGCGCGCTATATTCGCCAAGGCTGTGGCCCGCGACATAATCGGCCGCGGCGGCGAGCGTCACGCCGCCCTCCCTTTCGAGCACCCGCAGCGTCGCGATCGCATTCGCCATGATCGCAGGCTGGGCGTTCTCGGTGAGGATCAGTTCGTCCTCCGGCCCCTCGCTCATCAGCTTGAAGAGATGCTGGCCGAGCGCCTCGTCGACCTCCTGAAACACCTCGCGGGCTGCCGGAGAAGCCTCGGCGAGCGCCTTGCCCATGCCGACCGCCTGGCTGCCCTGACCCGGAAAGATGAATGCGCGCATGACAAACCCCTGATCGTCATCCCGGCGAAAGCCGGGATCGGTTGCGTCCTGACTCCAGCGATCCCGGCTTTTCGCCGGGATGACGGAAACGGATGGCCGCGCCTATTCGCTCACCCGGCGCGATGCAAGCCGAAGGGGACGACCTTGTTCGCTGCGTCGTGACCGATGTCCGCCCGGCCAAGCCACGGGATGCCGGTGCGTTCGCACCAGTCGCGGGCAATCGCCTCGGCCTCGGCGCCGAAGGGGCGATCGTTCTCGGGCACGTCGCTGACGCGCCCGAGCCGCAAGCCAGCCAGCCCGCGCGGCGCGAGGCAGGACGCGACATGAAAGAAGGCGCGGTCGAAGGCATAGAGATATTCGCTCACCTCCTCGACCAGCAGGATATGCCCCGAAAGATCGGGCTCGAGCGGGGTGCCGAGCAGCATCGACAGGGTCATCAGGTTGAAGGCGGCATGGCGCGCACCGTGCGCAAGGGCGCCCTCGCACGCCGCCGGATCGCGCGCTACGAGCCAGTCGAGCGCCCGCGCCACCGCCGCCTCGCCGCCTTCGCGGCGGATGTCGGCGACCATCGGCCCGTGCGCGACATGGTCGAACCCCTCGCGATAGAGGCAGCCGAGCAGATTGCCCTGATCCGAATAGCCGAGGAACGCCTTGCCGCGCGCCGCATCGATCATCGCCGCGACCGCCTCCTGCGCGATGCGGCACGCGCCATAGCCGCCGCGCGCGAACCATACGGCGTCGATATCGGGCCGGTTCGCCATCTCGACCAGCGCGGCGAAGCGATGCCCGTCCTCGCCGGCGAAATGACCGTGAACCGCGAAACATTGCTCGTCGAAGATCAGCTCGACCCCCGGATAGCCGAGCGCCGCGATCGCGCGCACCGCCTCGGCATCGTCGGGGAGGATGGGGGTCGAGGGGGCGACGATTCCGATGCGCATGCTTTAAACCTATCCCAAAATCCGTAACCCTATCTCACGATCCGTTCGCATCGAGCGAAGTCGAGATGCCCCTCGGCCGTGCGCTGTCCTGCAGGGTGTCTCGACTTCGCTCGACACGAACGGAATTCGCGGTGGGGCCGGTTGCAAACCCTTCGCCAAGGCCATAACGCGCCGCCATGGCCGAAAACAAATCCTATTTCTTCTGCGGCATCGGCGGCTCCGGAATGCTGCCGCTGGCGATGATCGTCGCGGCGCGCGGCACGCGCGTCGCGGGGTCCGACCGCAGCCGCGACCAGGGGCGCTCGCCCGACAAATTCGCCTGGATCGAAAGCCGCGGCATCGCGCTCTTCCCGCAGGACGGCAGCGGCGTCGCGGCGGGTCAGACGATCGTCGCCTCGGCCGCGGTCGAGGACGGCGTGCCCGACATCGCGGTGGCGAACGCGCTCGGCCTGACGCGCCTGACGCGCGCCGATCTCAACGCCGCACTGTTCAATGCTGCGGACCGGGCGATCGGCGTCGGCGGGACGAGCGGCAAGTCGACCGTCACCGGCATGATCGGCTGGATTCTCGATCGCGCCGGTATCCGGCCGACGGTGATGAACGGCGCGGTCATGCGCAATTTCGCCGATGAGGCGACGCCCTTCGCCAGCGCGCTCGTCGGCGATGCGTCCGCCTATATCAGCGAGGTCGACGAAAGCGACGGGTCCATCGCGCTCTACCGGCCCGATGTCGCGGTGGTCACCAACATCAGCCTCGACCACAAGAGCCTCGACGAGTTGCACGGCCTGTTCGGCGATTTCGCGGGCAAGGCGCGCGTCGCGGTCGTGAACGCCGACGATCCCGAATCCGCTCCGCTGCTCGCGGGCGGCAATGGCCTGCGCTTCGGCTTTTCGAACGCGGCGGCGGTCCGCGGCAGCGATTTCGAGCCGCGCGCCGACGGCTGCCGCTTCACCGTTCATTTCGCCGGCGACCGCCATGACGTCCGGCTGCGGATGCCCGGCCGCCACAATGCGATGAACGCTCTCGCCGCGATCGCCGCGGCACGCGCGGTCAACATCCCGGTGGCGCAATCGGTCGCCGCGATCGCCGACTTCGCGGGACTCGCGCGTCGCTATGAAGTGCTCGGCCAGGCAGGCGGCGTCGCCGTCATCGACGATTTCGCCCACAACCCCGACAAGGTCGCCGCGACTCTCGCCGCGGTCGCCGAACTGCCGGGCCGCGCCCTGCTCTTTTTCCAACCGCACGGCTATGGTCCGCTCCGCCAGATGGGCAAGGAGCTGGCCACGAGTTTCGCGAAGGGCATGCGCGCCGGCGACCGACTGTTCGTCAGCGATCCCGTCTATTTCGGCGGCACGGTCGACCGCAGCACCGGCAGCGAGGCGCTGGTCGCCGATATCGTCGGCGGAGGCGGCGACGCGGTCCATCTGACGACGCGCGCGGCGTGCGGCGCCGCGCTGCTCGACGAAGCGAAGCCCGGCGACCGCATCCTGATCCTCGGCGCGCGCGACGATACGCTCACCGAGTTCGGGCGGGAGCTGTTGGAAAAGCTGGCGGATCGCGCTTGATTTTCACCCGCGAATCTGTATAGGCGCCCGCATTCGGGGCGAGGCCTTGTGCCTGTCGCCCCGTTTGCTTTGCACGAACAGGCAAAGCCGGACGACAGCCGGAGGGGTTTCGCGATCGGCGCGGAATCAGCGATCGGCCAAATCGAAGGAAGCGCAACCATGCCGTTTTACGAGCATGTCTTTATCGCGCGTCAGGACCTGAGCCAGGCTCAGGTCGATGCGCTGGCGGAAAATGTCGCCACGATCGTCACCGATCACAAAGGTGCGGTCCACAAGACCGAAACCTGGGGCCTGAAGCAGCTTGCCTACAAGATCGCGAAGAACCGCAAGGGTCATTATGCGATGCTGTCGGTCGAAGCACCGGGCGAAGCCGTCGCCGAAATCGAACGTCAGGCGGCGATCAACGAAGATATCATCCGCTGGCTGACCATCCGCGTCGACGAACTCGAAAAGGGTCCGTCGGTGATGATGCGCAAGCAGGAACGCCGCGGCGGCCGTGGCCGCGACAGCGAGAATTAAGGAGCGCAAGACAATGGCACGACCCTTTTTCCGCCGCCGCAAGACCTGCCCCTTCAGCGCGAAGGACGCACCGGTCATCGATTACAAGGACGTCCGCCTGCTCCAGGGCTATCTGTCGGAGCGCGGCAAGATCGTCCCGTCGCGAATCACCGCGGTGTCCACCAAGAAGCAGCGTGAGCTGGCGAAGGCAATCAAGCGCGCCCGCCACATCGGCCTGCTCCCCTACATCGTGAAGTAAGGAGGGCGGTTCGATGGAAGTCATCCTGCTCGAACGTATCGAGAAACTGGGCGGTATCGGCGATGTCGTCACCGTCAAGAACGGCTTTGCCCGCAATTTCCTGTTGCCCAACAACAAGGCGCTGCGCGCGAACGACGCCAACCGCAAGGTCTTCGAAGCCAACCGCGCGAAGATCGAATCCGACAACGCCGAACGCCGCACCGCCGCCGAAGGCCGCGCCAAGGACATCGACGGCAAGCAGGTCGTCCTGATCCGTCAGGCGTCGAACACCGGCCAGCTCTATGGCTCGGTGTCGGTGCGCGACATCGTTGACGCGCTGGCCGAGGACGGCGTCGAAGGCGTCACCAAGGCGATGGTCGAGCTCGAACGCCCGATCAAGTCGCTCGGCCTGTTCGACGTCAAGGTGAAGCTGCACCCCGAGGTCGCGCTCACCGTCGGCGTCAACGTCGCGCGCTCGCCCGACGAGGCCGAGATGCAGAGCCAGGGCATCGACGTCATCGCCGCGATGTTCGAGGAAGAACAGGCCGCCGCCGCGGCGCTGGCGCTCGAACCCGACAGCGAAGACGAGATCGAAGAGGGCACGCCCCCGTCGGAAGCCGCTGCCGAAGCAGGCGAAGCCGCCGCGGACGAGGCCGGCGAGGAGAGCGAAGAGGCCTGAGGCTTCTTCCCCTCTTTCGAGAGAAAAAAGGCTCCGGAACCCTGGGTTCCGGGGCCTTTTGCTTGCGCGGTTCATATGTTCGCATTGGGAGTGGAAGCGGACATGGCTTTCCAACTATAGCCGTCACCCCAGCGAAAGCTGGGGCCGTTGTCGTCCTGTCACCTCGCCGCTGCGACAAACGGATGGCGGCCCCAGCTTTCGCTGGGGTGACGGCCATTGTCGTCCGAAACCAGCCGGTCAATATCCCATCAGGCTCAGCACCTCCTTGCGGCTGAGCTGGTCGTGGAGGAAGCAGCCCAGCAGGCGGCTCGTCACCATGCCGACGCCGGGGGTGCGGACGCCGCGGCCGGTCATGCAGCCGTGCTGGGCATCGATGACGACCGCGACGCCGTGCGGCTGCAGATGGTCCCAGATGCACTGCGCGACCTCGGCCGTCAGGCGTTCCTGTACCTGAAGCCGGCGCGCATAGCCGTTGAGAACGCGTGCGAGCTTGGAAATGCCGACGACGCGGTCCTTCGGCAGATAGGCGATCGACGCCTTGCCGGTGATCGGCGCCATATGATGCTCGCAATGCGACTGGAAGGGGATGTCGCGCAGCAGCACGATCTCGTCATAGCCGCCGACCTCTTCGAAGGTGCGCGACAGATGCACCGAGGGATCCTCGGCATAGCCCTGGCAATATTCCTTCCACGCGCGCGCGACGCGCTTCGGCGTGTCGCGCAGCCCCTCGCGCGCGGGATCGTCGCCGGCCCACTCGATCAGCGTCCGCACCGCCGCGGCGACATGGTCGGGAACGATGATCTTGCCGTCTTCCCCCAGCTCGGCGTCGTGCGTCATGGCCCCCTCATTCACTGTTGCTTTCATGTCGCACATGTCGGGGCGATCGGGACGATACGCAACCCCGCGCAGACAAGAATTTCGACCCCGCCCACAAGTTTACGTTGCGGAATCGGGACTTTTTTCATCCCCGGACTCGCGCGGTTTCTTGCGGGTTACGCCGTAAAACAAGTGACTTGACGCTTTCGTAAAGTCGGCGCACCCTAAGTCCTTACAGAGCCCGCCCAAGCGGGCCGTAATCCGGAGAGGCCGGCGTTCATCCCCGACGCCGGTGGGAGAGGACGATGACCAGCGCGGCTGGCAGGTGGGACATGTTCCGGCAAGCGGCTCTTCGGGCCGATGCTCGCTGCCACGCGTGGTCGCATCCCCTTCCCTTACCACAAACTGACCATTTGGGCGGCCCGCACCCGCGGGCCGAAACAGGGAGGATATAGATGAAGTTCAACGCACTGATCGGTTCGTCGGTTCTGGCGATGGCGGTGGCGACGCCCGCCTTTGCGCAGGATGCGAATGATACGACACGCGATGCCTTCGGCGGCGAGATCGTCGTCACCGCGCAGCGCCAGTCGGAACGCCTGCAGGACGTACCGATCGCGGTCAGCGCCTTTTCTTCCGAAGCGCTCGAGGCGCAGCAGATCAAGACGCCGTCCGACCTGCAGCTGACGCTGCCCAACGTTACCTTCACCAAGACCAATTTCACCGGCGCGAGCTTCACGATCCGCGGCATCGGCGACCTGTGCGTCGGCACGACCTGCGACAGCGCGACCGCGATCCACCTGAACGGCGACCCGCTGTTCTCGACCCGCCTGTTCGAGACCGAATTCTTCGACCTCGAACGCGTCGAGGTGCTGCGCGGCCCGCAGGGCACGCTGTTCGGCCGCAACGCGACCTCGGGCGTGGTCAACGTCATCACCGCCAAGCCCAAGCTCGGCGTCTTCGAAGGCTCCGCCGAAGCCGAATACGGCAATTATGATTCGATGAAGGGCAAGGCGATGGTGAACATCCCGCTGGGTGACACCGCGGCCCTTCGCGTCGCCGGCATCTATCTGAACCGCGACGGCTATACCAAGAACACCTTTCTCAATACCCGCATCGACGACCGCGACCTCTATTCGGTGCGCGGCTCGCTGCGCTGGGAGCCGTCGTCGGATACGACGATCGACCTGATGGCGTCCTATTTCCGCGAAAAGGACCAGCGCACCCGTATTCAAAAGCAGCTCTGCCAGCGTGACCCGACCGGCGTGCTCGGCTGTCTGAACACGCGGCTCGACAATTCGCCCTTCAACGGCAACGCCACCTTCACCGCGGCGCTGACGTCGAAGGAGTTCCTGGCGATCAGGGGCATTCCCAACGGGACCAACAACCCGCTAGGCATGGATTTCTCGTTGGGCAGCGTCTACGATTCCGACGTCTATGCCGATACGACGGTCCCGTCCGATCCGCGCGTCGTCAACACGGCCTACACCCCCTCCTATTTCACCAGCGAACTGATCCTGCAGGGCCAGATCGAACATAATTTCGGCCCGGTGTCGCTGCAGGTTTCGGGGCAATATCAGAAGGTCAAGCTCGACGCGCAGCAGGATTACAACAGCAATATCGGCGACCGCTCGAAATATGCGACAGGACTGGGATGGCTGAAGACGGCTGCCGATGGCGACCTCGACTTCGCCCTTCCCGGTCTCTCGGATTATCTCGGCCCCGTATATGCGGCGCTCACCCCGAACGGCCCGGACGGCGTGCTCTGCACCTCGCTGTCCGACGACAGCGGGCTTGGCAGCTATGGCGGCAACAGCATCTGCTCGGACCAGTCGCTGCAGTTCGACCGCTCGAACCAGTATAATACGAGTTGGTCGACCGAAGCGATCCTGACCAGCGACCTCGACGGGCCGTTCAACTTCCTGCTCGGCGGCATCTATGCCGACTATCATCTGACCGAGAACAGCTATTATGTGAACGCCTTCCCGATCGACTATCTGGCTGGCGTTCTCGGCGCTTTCAGCTCCTATTCGGCGGGATTGCCGCCCTCCTTCCTCGGCACGCCCTTCTATCGCAACAACACCGACGATCTGAAGATCAAATCCTACGGCCTCTTCGGCGAAACCTATTTCGAAATGAACGATCGGCTGAAACTGACCCTCGGCCTGCGCTACAATAACGATCGAAAGACAGTGGCCGCACGCAACACGCTGGCCGCCTTCCTGGTGCCTTTCGGCCAGACGGGGTCGGCATTCGATACTCCGTTCGGCGCATCCTACGACGCCGACCTGGCTACCAATCCCACCGTAGCCGGTGTTCCGGACGCAACCTGCGCCGACGATGTCTCGCCGCTCGGTGCTATAGGCTCGGTGGCCGGATGCGACGCCTTTCAGGTTCGCACGGTGAAGTTCAACGAATGGACCGGACGCGCGGTGGTCGATTTCAAGATCACGGAGGACAATCTCCTCTATGCCTCCTATTCGCGCGGCTATAAATCAGGCGGCATCAACCCGCCATTGGCCCCGGTCTTCACGGTGCCCGAATCCTTCGCGCCCGAACAGGTCGATGCGTTCGAGATCGGCTCGAAGAACGCCTTCGGCAATGGCGCGCTGCAACTGAACCTGACCGCCTTTTATTACAAGTACAAGGACTTGCAGCTCAGCAAGATCGTCGCACGCACCGCGGTCAACGACAATGTCGACGCCGACATCTATGGCGTCGAGATCGAAGGCATGGTCCGGCCCGATCCCGACTGGGTCATCAACCTCGGGTTCAGCTATCTCCATACCAAGGTGTCGTCGGATAAGTTCACCAGCAATCCGCGTGACTTCGGCGGAGGCCGCGAGGATGCGGTGATCATCAAGGATCTGACCAACGGCGCGAACTGCGCCGTCGGCTCGTCGTCGGGTAGCGTGGCGGGCGTGAATGCTTTTGTGAACACCGTCAATACCGTCATCAACGGCGGTATCGATCTCGACCAGAACGGCGCCTATAATGGCAACGACATTCGTCCGGGCGCCAGCCTGCAGGGAACAACCGGCTTCGGACCCAACAGCGGTATCGCATCGACCGGCGCATTCAGCGTTTGCGGTATCCTCGAAGCGGCGGCGAGCGGTGCCTTCGCCGCGGCCGGCCTCGACCCCGCGGCCTTTGGCGGCATCGACTATTATTCGGCCGGCATTCCCGTGAACATCAAGGGCAACAAGCTGCCGCAGGCGCCGAACTACAAGTTCAGCGCGGGTGTCCAGTATACCGCGCATCTGGGCGGCGACATGACGCTCGTCCCGCGCTTCGACCTCGCCTATACCGGCGACAGCTATGGCAGCATCTTCAACGGCAACGTCAACAAGATCAAAGGCTATGCGCAGGTCAACGCGCAGCTTCAGCTGAACGGCGCCGACGACAAATGGTTCGTGAAGGGGTTCATCCAGAACATCTTCGATTCGAACAGCGTCACCGGTCTCTACATCACCGACCAGTCGTCGGGTAACTACACCAACATCTTCACCCTCGAACCGCGGCGCTACGGAATCGCGGCGGGCGTGCGTTTCTGACGACCGATCGCCGGTAACGCCAAAAAACCCCGGCCTCTCGGGAGAGGCCGGGGTTTTCTTTTGCCCGAAGGCCGGCAGGGCGACGAAGCCGCCCTCCCCCTGACCATCAGAATTTGAAGCGGCCGGTCACGCCATAGGTGCGCGGCTGGCTGGGGTAGCCCGAGACGCTGCCCGACTGCGCAACGGCCGGGAAGATCATCGTCAGATAGCGCGCGTTGGTGAGGTTGCGGCCCCAGACGCCGAGTTCGAGACCGTTCGACAGCGCGAAGGTGAAGGAGGCGTTGAGCTGATTCACCGTGCGCTTGAACTGATCGGAGAAGCCGGCGGGGAAGCCCTGGAGACCGTCGACCATCCGCGTCGGGCTTTCATAGAGATAGTCGACATGGGCGATCGCGCGGCTGCCGCCCGCGAACCGGTGCGTATAGGTCGCGCCCATCGACGCCGACAGATCGGGGATGTTCGACGGCTTGGTGCCCGAAATGTCGCCGAAGGCCGAGCCGGTGAAGCTGTCGTATTTCGGATTGAGCCAGGTCATCGCAAGCGTCAGGTTGAGCCCGTCGACGGGACGCACCGATCCGTCGAACTCGACGCCCCAGGTCGACTGCTTGCCCGCGTTGGCGAGCGCGAAGCCGGTGCCGGTGAAGATATTCGACTGGAACCCCTTGATCGACTGCTTGAACACCGCGAGGTTCAGCGCCGCGACCGACCATTGCCCCTTGAGCCCGAATTCATAGACTTCGGATTCCTCCGGCCCCGCGAAGCGCGTGCCGCCGACGAGGTTCGGCGTGGTCAGCCCCGCCGCCTCGATCGCCGGCAGGTCCGACGCGAGCGGACGGCTGTCGCGCGACAGGTTGATCGAGCTCGCCTTGAAGCCCGTCGCATAGGTCGCATAGACGTTGACCGTGTCGGTCAGCTCATAGGAAAGCCGCGCGCTCCACGCGAGGTCCTTGTCGTGCGTCTTGCCCGGCTCGACCGCGTTCGGGACGTTGAGGAAGGGCGGCAGGAACTGGAACGCCTTCAGCCCGTTCAGCGGATTCGCCGCCGGATTGCTGTCGTTCGCATCCGCAAAGGCGACGAACTGCTGGAAGATCGCCGCGGTCGCGGGATTGGTCGCAAAGGCCGCGATCGCCGCGGGGTCGTTCGGATCGACGCCCGCCTGCTGGAGCGCGCCGCCGAGGATCAACTGGTTGCGGAACGGCGCATATTGCGGCGCGTCGAGGTCGATGGCCGAGAAGGTATCGGTGCTCGTCACGTCGGTCGAGAAGCGCTTGCGATCCTGCGTATAGTTGGCGCCGACGGTGAAGGTCAGCCGATCGGTGATGTCGAAATCGAGCGTGCCGAAGATCGACCATGACGTGTTCTTGAGCCGATAGGCCTCATCGAACCCGTCGCCCGAACGGAAGAAGCTGTCGACATATTGCGCCGGATCGCCGTCACGGGCGCCGAGTGCCGCTTCGAGCGTCGGAACGTCGAGCGCGCCGCCGCTCGCGGCCTGGATCAGCGCATTGCCATAGGGTCGGAAATCGTCGCCGAAGAAGAGCTGGTTCTTCTGGTCGATCTTCTCGTTGAAATAATAACCGCCGACCAGGAAATTGACTGGCCCGTCGAAATCGGAGGCGAGCCGGACTTCCTGGGTGAAGGTGTTGATCGCGACGTCGTCGCTCTTGCGGCCGATCAGGTCGGCGGCGGTGAAGTCCGAATCCTGGTTGGCGAAGGAGCGCACCTCGCGATAGGCGGTGATCGAGGTCAGCGCCATATTGCCCAGATCATAGTCGATCTGCGCCGATCCGCCGTAATTCTTGATCCGGTTCTCCGACAGGAAATTATTGTAGACGTCATAGGAGAAGGGATTTTCGCGATCGACGCTCGGCCCGCCGACCAGTGCGTCGGTGATGTCCATGGTCGGGCCGGCGACGATATTGGCCGCGATGCAGCAATTCTCGTCGATCTTGTCATAGTCGCCGATCAGGCGGATCGACAGCGCATCGCTCGGCTCGAACAGGAGCTGGCCGCGCACGCCCCAGCGGTTGCGGTCGTTGACGTCCTGATCGAGGTGAAGGTCGCGGGCATAGCCGTCGCGGCGGTTGTAGTTGCCGCCGATCGAGAAGGCGATGGTGTCGCTGATCGGACCGGTGACGTCGCCCTTGACGACGATCGCATCATAATTGCCATAGCTCGCCTCGAGCGAGCCGCCGAAGTCGAACTGCGGCTTCTGGGTGATGATGCTGATGACGCCCGCTGACGCATTCTTGCCGAACAGAGTCGATTGCGGGCCGCGCAGCACCTCGATCCGCTCGACGTTCGGCAGGTCGCCGACCTGGGCGGCCGAGCGCGAGCGATAGACGCCGTCGATGAAGACGCCGACCGAAGGCTCGATGCCGGCATTGTTGGCGCCGTTGCCGAAGCCGCGGATGATGAAATTGGTGTTGGCGCTCGACTGAAGCTGGCCGACGCGCAGGCTGGGAACCGAGGATTGCAGATCGATCAGGTCGCGGATCTGCGAATTTTCGAGGTCGGCGGCCGAGGTCACGGAAACCGCGACCGGCGTGTCCTGCAGCGTCTGCGACCGCTTCGAGGCGGTGACGATGATCTCGTTGCCGTAATCATAGCTGTCGGCGGGCGCGGCCGTGTCGTCGGCGGACACGGCGTCCTGGGCAAAAGCGTAAGCGGGGGCGGTCGCGGCGCACAGCATCGTGGCGCCCAACAAAATGTTGCGCAACGTCATTTTCTCTCTCCATACCGGCGAGCTTGGCCCGATGGCCTAAGGAGGGGTCGCTCTACCGGTGACTGACTGCTCTAATACGCCGGCCCGCCGCGTCAACGCGGGCACCCCGATATGCGGGATTTTAGGGGATATAAGTGACTAAAAAGCCACAGTTTCCGTTACGGCCGTCGCGATGACCGCCCTTCCTCTTCCGCGCGCGCTTCTACTCGACCTCGACGGCACGCTGATCGATTCGGCGCCCGACATCGCCCGCGCGCTCGCCGAAATCCTCACCGCGCACGACCTGCCGCCGCTCGACGAGGCGGCGGTGCGGCAGCGCATCGGCCATGGCGTCGCGCGGCTCGTCGAGAGCGGCTTCGCGGCCGTGGGGCGCCTGCTGGCCGAGGCCGATCTCGCAGCGGCGACCGCGGCGATGATGGACGCCTATCGCGCCCGGCTCACCGACCGGACGCGGCTGACCGATGGCGTCGAGGCATTGGTCGCCGCCTGCGCGGCGCGCGCAATCCGGCTCGCCTGCGTCACCAACAAACCCGAAGCCATGGCGCGGACGATCCTCGACCATTTCGGGCTGGGTGCGGCGATCCCCGTCGTCATCGGCGGCGACGGGCCGCTGCCCCGCAAGCCTTCCCCTGCCCCGCTGCTCGCGGCGCTCGCCCGCCTCGGCGTCGAGCCCGCGGACGCCTGGATGGTCGGCGACGGCGTTCCCGACATGCAGGCCGCGCGCGCCGCCGGCGTCGCCGCGGTCGCGGTACGAAGCGACTATGGCGAGCCGCTGACGCCCGGTCTCTACGATCGGCTGGCGGACGATCCCGCCGGCGTGGCGGCGCTGATCGGGGCGACCGACCGCCGCTAGATTACCCTAATCCCGCACGGATTACCTTTCGTCCGTCTGGCGGGGGCAGCCCTTCTGCGTCATCCCCAAACCCATGGGGAAAGAAGCAGCGATGGCCGGCGAGCAACCTCTCAACCATCGATCGAGGGCCGGCAACCCAGTGCCGCGCCGCCGCGTGCTCGAAGGACTGGCGGCCACCGGAGCGGCGATGACCGGCACTGCGGCCGGAGCGCGAACGGCTGTCTCGTCCTCCACCGCATGGGACGTCATCGTGATCGGGGCTGGCGTCTTCGGAAGCTGGACGGCGTGGACGCTCCGGCGCGCGGGGCACAAGGTGCTGTTGCTCGACGCCTGGGGCGCGGCGCACAACCGCGCCTCGTCGGGCGGCGAAACGCGCCTGATCCGCACCGAATATGCGGGCAATGTGCTCTACACCCGCTGGGCCTGGGCCTCGCTCGCCGAATGGCAGGCGCTGTCGAAGCGGCACGAAAGCCCGATCTTTCACCCCACGGGCGCGCTTTATCTCTATCCGCAAGACAGCGCCGCGATCGACCGCAGCATCGCGATCCAGCGCGGCCTCGACATCCCGATCGAGAAGATGACCACCGCCGCGATGGCGCGACGATGGCCGCAGATCGATTTCGGTGGCATCGCGGTCGGCGTGATGCAGCCGACAATGGGTGCGCTGATGGCGCGCCGCAGCGTGCAGACGCTGGTCGGCGAGTTCACGGCCGCGGGCGGCAGCTTCCGACCGTTCGCGGTCGATCCGCCGCGGTCGGACGCCGCCTCGCTCGGTTCGATCACGGGTTCGGGCGGCAAGACGCTGCGCGCAGGCCGCTTCGTCTTCGCCTGCGGTCCCTGGCTCCCCAAACTGTTCCCCGAGGTGATCGGGGACCGCATCGTGCCGAGCCGCCAGGACGTCTTCTTCTTCGCTCCCGCCGCCGGCGATGCGCGCTTCGCGGCCGCCAACCTGCCCGCCTGGGTCGACGTCAGCAGCCCCGATCTCCATTATGGCTTCCCCGATATCGAAGCGCGCGGGTTCAAGATCGCGCTCGACGCCCATGGCCCGCGCTACGATCCCGACAGCGGCGAGCGGCGCGTGTCCGACCGGGGGCTGGCCGACGTCCGCGCCTATCTCGCGCGGCGTTTTCCTGCTCTCGCCCGCTGCCCGCTCGCCGAAGCGCGCGTCTGCCAGTATGAGAATAGCGACAACGGCCATTTCCTGATCGACCGGCACCCGCGATGGGATGATTGCTGGATCGTCGGCGGCGGCAGCGGCCATGGGTTCAAGCACGGCCCGGCGGTCGGGCGCTATATCGCCGACCGGCTGCTCGGCATCGGCGAGCCCGAGCCCGCTTTCGCGCTGGCCGCGCACCGGATTCACGGCTGAAGGGGAGGCGATTATGGCAGGATCAGGACGGCCGCCTGCATCGATCATCGCGGCAGCGGCGTTTTTTCTGGCGCCACTCGCACAGGCGCAGACCGCGCCGTCCCCCGCCTCGGACCGCTATGCCATGCCCGCCACCGCCGCATGGGACATGACCTCGGACGCCGGCCGGACCTATCGCATCTTCGTCTCCTTCCCGTCGCAGGGCGAGCCGCCCGAGCGCGGCTATCCGGTGCTCTATGTGCTCGACGGCAACGCCGCCTTCGCGGCCTTCGCCCAGGCTCGCTGGGTTCAGGAACGCGATGCCATCGGCCGGTCGATCGTCGTCGGCGTCGGCTATCCGACCGATCAGCCCTATGCCGCGCAGCGCGCCGAGGATTTCATCGTCATGGACGATCCGCCGCCCGGAACACGGCTCGGACGGACTGTGGGGAAGAGCGGGCGCGACGAATTTCTGGACTTCCTGACCGGCAAGCTGCGCACCGAAATCGGCAAGCGCTACCGGATCGACCCCGACCGACAGGCGCTGTTCGGCCATTCCTTCGGCGGCCTGTTCGCGCTCCATGCGCTCTACAGCAAGCCGCAGGCCTTCCATTCGATCGTCGCCGCCAGCCCGTCGCTCGAACTCGACGGCGGCGTGCTTCGCGACGAACGCGCCTTCGCCGCCCGGCTCGAAAGCGGAAAAATCAGCCGAACGAGCCGCCTGATGATCGTGGTTGGCGGCCGCGACGTCGACGACGACCCGGAACCCGCCCACGCGCTGGCCGACCGCTTCACCCGCCTTTCGGGGCTGGGCCTGCGTGTCCGCTTCCAGCGCTATGACGAGGAAGGCCATATGACAGTCCCGACACGCGCAGCGACCGACGTGCTGCGGTTCGCGTTCGCGATACGCTAAGGGGCCCGCCGGTTTCCGCTCGGCGCACTGGCGGTCGATCATATCACCCAGGCGACGCGGCGGGTCAGACGGCACAAACAGGTACGCCCGGTGCGCCTTACCCTTATTCGCCGCCGTTACCCGTCTCGGCCGTTTCGGGTCCAGCATCGTCGCCTTATCCTGGACAAGCGCGACGGATATTACCGCGAATTGAAAGAGGCCTTTCGATGGAAGAGCTGGACCGCCGTACCCTCCTCGCCGCCGCCATGATCGGACCGATGCTCGCACCTGCGGCCGCGGACGGCGCGTCGTCTCGGAAATTCGGGCTCGAAGCGGCGTCGGAGGGCGTCCGGACCTTTCAGGCGGTGCATCAGGGGCTGGGCTCGATCGACGTCCGCCTTTTCGATTTCGGCGGCGCCCCGGCCCCCGCCGCTTTCCTCATCTACGACATTCCGGTCGGGGCGAGCGAAGGCGTCCACCTTCATAATCTGACCGACCCGAAGCTCGGCGCCTTCGACGAATATTATTATATCCTCGAAGGACGCGGAAAGATGACGATCGACGACGAGACGATACCGGTGACCGCGGGCGACCATGTCCATGCCCCGCTCGACTGCTGGCGCGGGATCGAGAATGTCGACGACGAACAGCGGCTGAAGATATTCCTCACCTATATCGACCGCTCGTCGAAGAGCTAGGGACATGCCCCATCGCAAAATCGCGACCGCGTGGCATATGATGCTGCAAGACCTGGGCTGACTCCCATGTCAAACCAGGTCATCCTTTTGAGGACGGGGGCAGCATCAGGATCATCGCCGCTGCGACCAGCCCGCCGAGCCCCATCACCAGCGACACGGTGAGCAGGCTGCTGCCGCCCGCGAACAGGGCGCCGGCCACCACCGGCCCCAGCGCTGATCCGCCGCGCCCGATCCCGATCACGAAGCCGGTGCCGCTCGCCCGCAGCGTCGCGGGATAGGTCTGCGCCAGCACCGGATACATGCCGACGACGCCGGCGTTGATGAAGAAGGCCGCGACCGCGGCGGTAACCGACAGGCGGACCAGATCGGCCCCTGTGACCCCGAACACGCCGATGGCGACGAAACCCGCGAGCATCGACCCCGCCACCAGCGGACGCAGCGCGAAACGCTGACTCGCGAGCCCGATGACCACCGCACCCAGCAGATTGCCGACATTGGCCGCGACGAGCACCTCGCCGGCCTGCGCGGCGTCGAAGCCCAGGTCGACGACGATCTTCGGAATCCATTTCTGGATATAATAGAAGAACAGGATCTGCGCGAAATAGGCGACCGTGAGCAGGATGGTGATGCGCGCATAGCTGGGCGAGAAAAGCGAGGCGAGCGAGGGTCTCACCACCTCTGCGGGCGGCGGCGGCAGGGCGGAAACGGACGGATGGCCGAGCCGGCCGAGGGTGTGGTTCACCCCCGCCAGCGCGCCGGCGGGACGCCGCGCGACGAGCGATTCGATCGATTCGGGCAGGAAGGCGGCGGCAAGCGGGATCATCACCGTGGTCGCGATCGCGCCGAGCAGGAACACCGACCGCCAGTCACCGGTCGCCGCCAGCAATCGCGAGGCGACGAGGCCGCCCAGGATCGCGCCGGTCGAATAGCCGGCGATGTTGAGCGCGACGTTCAACCCGCGCCGCTTGTCGTTGGAAAATTCCGCCACCATCGCGCTGGTCGAGGACAGCATGCCGCCGATGCCGACGCCGGTGAGGAAACGGATCGCCGACAGCATTGTCACCCCCGTGGCGTGAGCCGCCGCGAACATGCCGCACGCCATCAGCAGCAGGCAGCCGAGGATCGTCGGGCGGCGGCCGATGCGGTCGGCGACATTGCCGATCAATACCGATCCCGCCGCCATGCCGAGAAGCTCCATCGACAGCACGACACCGAGCATCGCCTTGTCGACGCCCCATTCGTCGGCGATGCCGGGTGCGGCAAAGCTGATCGCCAGCACGTCGAAGCCGTCGAGCGCGTTGAGCGCGACGCAGATCGCGACCACCAGGATCTGAAGCCGGTGCATCGGCGCGGCGGCGATCACCGCCCGCGGATCGTCAGTCATAAACTGTCTCCCCTACCGTTCGCGCGGCTGACGGCCCGCCCCGGTCCTGTGCGGATTGCGCCGTGCGCACTAAATCAGCACTCTCTCAAAGCCGTTCGTGTCGAGCGAAGTTGAGACACGAACGGGATGATGGATCAGATGAAAAGCAGGTCGCTCTATTGAAGCTGAGCGAGATGCCTGGCGACGATCGCCGCCGTTTCGGGTCGCCGCTCCAGACAGCGCGATACCGGGCCGACGACGACCACCGAAAGCCGCCGGTCGCTGCCGGGCAGCGGCAGGGCGACACCCGCCAGGTCGGGCGTATATTCGGTGTTGCTCTGGTGCCAGCCCATCGCGACGGCTTCCTCCAGCCGCCGTTCGACTGCCTCGGCGCTGTCGGGCGTCGTCGGCGCATAGCGGACGAAATCGATCTTGCGATAGAGGCGCTGCCGCTCTTCGGGCGACATCTGGGCGAGCAGGGCCCGGCCCGCCGAGGTCGCGTGGATCGGCACCCGGTCGCCGACCTTGGCGAAATAGCGCACCGGCTGCGGCGATTCGGCGACATCGACGAAGGTCGCATGGATGCCCGCGGGCGCCGACACCGCGACCGTCTCGCCGGTCGCGCGCATCAGGTCCTGCGCCAGCCGCTGATATTTTTCGGGCAGCGGCTCGGCGCTGGCGACCGCTTCGGCCAGCACCAGCCAGCGCGGGCTCGGATAATAGCCGCCCCGCGCCCGCGGTTCGTAGAGATAGCCCTTGGATGCCAGCGTCCCCACCAGCTTGAAGGTGCTCGAGCGCGGCCAGCCGAGATCCCCGGCGATTTCGGCCGGGGTCGCCGGCTTCAGCCGTTTCGCGAAATATTCCAGAATTTCCAGCGCATTCGCGGCCTGCCGTACGATCATGGTCTTGTTCGCCTGAAAGGGGTTGCAGACCACCATATGGCCGAAGCGCAGCGCCCCGAAAAGCCGTCAGCATGCCGCGCCGCCGTCGCATCGTCAGCGCGCCGTGAAGCCGCCGTCGACCGGCAGGGCGACCCCGGTCACGAAACTCGCCTCGTCCGACGCCAGCCACAGCGCCGCGTCGGCGACCTCCCCCGGCCGGACGAGGCGCCCCATCGGCACCGCGCCAACGATTTTCGCCTCGTTCGCGGCGGCCTCGTCCGGATCGCCGCTCCGTCCGGTGAAGCCGGCCTTCATCGGCGTGTCGGCCAGCCCCGGGCAGACGACGTTGACGCGGATATTGTCGGCGGCGAAGGCGAGCGCCAGACTCTTGGCCAGCCCGACCACGCCCCATTTGGCAGCCGAATAGATGGGGCTCATCATCGAGCCGACGAGGCCGGAGATCGACGCGGTGAAGATGATCGAGCCGCCGCCCCGCGCACGCATGTACGGCGCCACCTGCCCGGCCCCGAGCGCGGCCGAGGTCACGTTGAGCGCGATCGCCTTGTCATAGGCGGCAAGGTCGAGATTCTCGACCGATGCCGGCCCCGGCATGCCGGCGTGCGCCCACAATATGTCCGCGCCGCCCAGCGCCGCGACGGCCTCGTCGATGCTGCCCTTCGCCCCCTCGGGCGTCGACAGGTCGGCGACGATCGTCGAAACCCGGTCGGCGCCGAAATGGGCGATCAGGTCGTCGAGCGCCTCGCGGCTGATGTCGACGGCGGCGACGCGCGCGCCTTCACGCACGAAGCGCTCGACGCCGGCACGACCCATGCCGGACGCGGCGGCGGTGACAATGGCGAGCTTGCCGTTCAAACGCATGGCATCGGTCCTCAGCTTGCAAAGGGGTCGGGGAACGTCCCGGTGGTCGAGACGATGGTGGTCTTGGTCTCGAGGAAGGGGTCGAGCCCCTCGATGCCGTTCTCGCGGCCCCAGCCGCTCGCCTTGACGCCGCCATAGGGCGTCGACCAGCGGATGTAGCGATAGGTGTTGACCCAGACCATGCCGGCCTCGATCCGCGCCGCGACGCGATGCGCGCGCCCGGCGTCGCGCGACCACAGCCCGGCGGCAAGGCCATAGGGCGTCGCATTGGCGATCGCGATCGCCTCTTCCTCGCCGTCGAAGGGGATCAGCGCCGCGACCGGTCCGAAAATCTCCTCCTGCGCGATCCGCATGGCGCCCGACACGCCCGCGAACACCGTCGGCTCGACGAAATAGCCGTTCGCGAGCCCGTCGCGGTCGATGCGCGCGCCGCCGGCGACGAGTTCGGCTCCCTCTTCGCGGCCGATCGCGACGTAGGACAGCGTCTTGTCGAGCTGCTGCCGATGCGCCTGCGGCCCCATATGCGTGGCGGGATCGAGCGGCATGCCGACACGCACCCGCCCCGCCCGCTCGCGGAATGCCTCGACCACCCGGTCGTACACCGGCCGCTCGACGAGCACCCGGCTGCCGAGCGCGCAGCTTTGCCCGCACAGCGCCCAGGCCGATCCGGTCGCGGCGTTGATCGCCTGGTCGAGGTCGGCGTCGGCGAAGATGATATGCGGCGCCTTCCCGCCCAGCTCGAAGGTGCAGCGCGTCAGCGTGTCGGCGCCGGTCTTCAAAATCGTCTTGGCGGTCGCGCCCTCGCCGGTGAAGCTGATCTTGGCGACGTCGGGATGCGCGACCAGCCGGGCTCCGGCGACCGGCCCGTCGCCGGGCACGACATTGACGACGCCGGGCGGAAAGCCCGCCTCCTCGAACAGGCGGGCGAGCGCGAGCGACGAAGCGGGGGTCTGCTCGGCGGGCTTGAGCACCACGGTGCAGCCCGCCGCGAGCGCCGCGCCGAGCTTCCACGCTGCGGCCATCAGCGGCACGTTCCACGGCGTGATCGCCCCAACTACCCCCACCGGATGGCGGGTGGTGAAGGCGTGGACGCTGTCGTCCATCGGGATGGTTCGCCCACCGAGCTTGTCGGCGAGCGAGGCGAACCAGTGATAATATTGTGCGTGCAGCCCGATGTCGCCGCGCGATTCGCGCACCGCGCGGCCGTTGTCGCGCGTCTCGATCGCGGCCAGCGCATCGACGCGGGTCGCATGGAGATCGGCGAATTTGCGCAGCAGCGCGGCGCGCTCCCACGGCGGCATCCTCCGCCACGGCCCTTCGAACGCCTGCTTCGCCGCGGCCACCGCCCGGTCGATGTCGCGCGCACCGCCCCAGGCGACGTCGCCCCAGGGAGCGCCCGTCGCCGGGTCGATGCTGGGCCGCACGCCCCCGTCGAGGGGCTTCACCCACTCGCCCCCGATGAAGAGACGATCGAAACGAAAGTTGTCCGGCATCCCGCCCTCTATTATTTCTTATATGAGACTTATTTGTCCCTATATGGAAACGAGAGTCAAGATGCGGAAACGGGTAATTCGCAGGCAAGACCGGGGAAGGACAACCGGTTTCAGCCGTGCGGCAACGGCGCGCCCTGCCCGCCGGCCGGGATCAGACCCCGTTCGGCGGAGATGCGGACGGCGTCGCGGCGCTTGCTGACCCCGATCTTGCGGAACACCGACTTGAGCCGGTATTTCACCGTATCGGGCGACATGCCGATCAGGCGGGCGATTTCCTTGTTCGAATGTCCCTGGCTCAGATAGAGCAGTACCTCGGCCTCTGCCTCGCTGAAGACGCCGGGCATGGTCAGGTTGTTGCGATAGACCGCCAGCGATTTGGCGAGCGATTTCAGATATTGCGCGCGGAAGCGGTCGACCTGCATGTCGGCGCGCATCGCGTCGTCGAGGCACGGCTGAACGAACTGCCGCGCCTCGACGAACGGCCGCACGACATTCTGGAACATCGCGATCCCCACCGCCTCGTCGAAACAGCTCCGCGATTCCTCGATCGCGCCCTGTCCGCGCAGCCCGGCGGCGGCGAGGAGGTTGACGTCGATCAGCAGCCGCCCCGCCCCGCGCTGGTCGGCCCAGCCGCGCAGACGGGCGAGTTCCTCCAGCGCCACGTCGCGCTCGCCCGTGAGCAGGCGAAGCTTGATCCGGCAGAGTGCTGCAGCAGTCGCGACCGGCCGATATTGCGGCGATTCATCTGCCATCATGTCTGCCAGACGGTCGAGTCCGATCGCGTCCGCGGCGGCCAGCGCCGCCTGTGCGGGCGCGCCCTGCGAAATGCGAAGGTCGATATCGCAGATGTCGGCGAGCATCTCGAGCTGGCGCAGCCGCCGCCGCGCGGCGACGCGGCGCGCGCGGGCGAGCAGGTCGCAGGCCGCGTCGAACGCCCCCTCGCCGGCAAGCGCGCGCGCCTCGGTGAAATAGGCGGCGGCATAGACGTCGACCCAGCCGTCCGATTGCTCCATGTGCGGCAGGGCCCACGCCAGCAGCTCGCGCGCCTCCGCGACGCGATCCTGCTCGAAGAGCAGCTCGGCCTGAAAGGCGGCGCAATTGGCGGCAAGGTCCGACCGGTCGCCGAATTCGTCGACGATATGCCGCCACGCCGCCTGCAGGATCGCCTCGGCCTCCTTCGAACGCCCCTGCGCGCGCTTGATCCGCGCCTCCAGAAAGCGGGTGAACAAATCACTGTAGAGCGATCCGAACGCCTGATAATGATCGCGTGCGGCCAGTGTTGGCTGCAACGCGCGCTCCAGCCAGCCGCCCTCGAAATATTTGGCCCCCAGCGTCTCGCTGATATTCGCCAGCACCAGATGGTCGCTCGCCGGCAGCTTGCGGAGCAGCGCTTCGCGCGCCAGCAGATCGTCGAACGTCACCGGCTGGTTTTCATAATCGCTCAGCGTGTCGCCGACGACGCGCACCTCGGTCCGCAGGTCGACCGACAGATCGCCGACGCCGCACTCGGCCAGAAAGTGATCATATTCCGTCCGCGCCGCGCCAAGCTCGCCCAGCTTGATCTGCAGATAGACCTGCGCGAGCGCCAGCCGCGGCCGCGTCCGGATCAGCGCCGGCGGCAGCTTGGCCAGGCCGCGCTCGACCACGCCCTGTAATCCCTGCGGGATCAGGCGCCAGCCGCCGGCATCCTCCAATATCCCGGCGAGCAGCATGTCGTCGCCCGACAGGATCGCATGACTCGCCGCTTCGGCCACCTGTCCCCGTTCGGCGAACCAGCCGGCGATGCGGCGCTGGAGGGCCGCGAACTGGGGCCGATCCGACCGCTCGAAGCGGTCGCGCAGATATTCGGCGAACAGTTGATGATAGCGATATTCGCACCGCTCCCACGTCACCGGCGACAGGAACACCCCCTGCTGTTCGAGCCTTTCGAGGATCATCCAGCCGTCCTGCCGGTCGCAGAGCAGGTCGACCATCTCGCCCGTCAGCCGGTCGACCAGCGCGGTCCGCACGACGATATCGCGCGTCTCCGGCGGCAGCGTCATCAGCACCTGTTCGGACAGATAGCGCGCCAGATCGCTGCTGGACCCGCAATATTCGTCGATCACCCGTTCGGTGCCCAGCCCGCGCTTGATCGACAGTGAAGCGAGCTGCACCGCGATCGGCCAGCCTTCGGTGCGGTCGATCAGCGTGTCGATGTCGAGCATCTCCAGCGGCCGGTCGGTCCGCGCGAGCAGGCATTCCGCCTCCTGCGCCGAAAAGCGAAGGTCGCCCGCCCCGATTTCCAGCAACTGCTCCTCGGCCGCCAGCACCGACTGGCCGAGCCACGGATAGTCGCGCGAGGCGAAGAGGAAATGGCAGTTCGGCGGTGCGAGCCGCACCAGCGATCCCAGGAAATGCCCGACCGCATCGTTGAAGGCATGATGCAGATCGTCGAGGATCAGCACCACCGGTTCCGCCCGGTCGCCGAGTTCGTTGATGATTGCGGAAAGAGCGGCGCGCGGGGGAAGGCCGCTCGACATCGCCTGCGCCTCCCCCTCCTGCCGGTCGCGGCGCACCGCGAGCAGCAGATATTTGACGAAGCGCTTGAGGTCGCGGTCGTCGCGCTCGAGCGTGAGCCACGCGACCTTCGCCGTCCGGGGATCGAGGCTGTCGCGCCACTGCGACAACAGGCTGGTCTTGCCGTAACCGGCCGGCGCATGGATCAGGGTCAGGCGATGGCTCAGCACCCCATGCAGCCGCTGCAACAGCAGGTCGCGGCTGATCTGATCCCCCATCCACATCGGCGGATCGAATTTGGCGGCAATCAAATCCTGCATGCGGCCCAACCTCCGTACGCGCGGTCGTCGGTTCTGGCCGCGAAGGTTACGGATCGATGACGGCCCTGACAACCGCCTGTGACCCTTGACCGCGGGGCTTACCCGTCTTCCCTTATCCCATTACCCGTTCGCATCCCCCCGCACCCGTTTTACGCGTTGCGCGGCCCCATGCCCCCCAGTGTAATCCGCCTGGCGTCACAGATGGATGGAGGATGCCCAGGTGCGAATTGGTGTCGATGTCGGGGGAACGAACACCGATGCCGTTCTGATCGATGGCCTGCGGATCGTCGCGTCGAGCAAGCAGCCGACGACGGCCGACGTCAGCGGCGGGGTCGCCGCGGCCATCCGCGCCGTGCTCGCCGACGGGGCCGCGGCGCCCGGCGCCGTCGACGCCGTAATGATCGGCACCACCCATTTCACCAACGCGCTGATCGAGCGCCGGCGCCTCGACCGGGTCGGGATCATCCGGCTGGCGAGCCCGTCCGGCGAAGCGCTGCCGCCGCTCACCGCCTGGCCCGACGCGCTCGCGCGGCAGGTCGGCGGCGAGATCTTCCTGCTGCCGGGCGGCTATGAGGTCGACGGCCGCGAAATCGCCCCGTTCGACGAGGACCGGGTGCGCGCCGCCGCGCAGGCGTGCCGGGCGCGCGGGATCGACCGCATCGCGGTGAGCAGCGCCTTCGCCCCGATCAATGCGGCGATGGAGGATCGCGCCGCCGCCGTGATCGCCGCCGAGCACCCGGCCGCGGTCGTCAGCCTTTCGCACAGCATTGGCCGGCTCGGCCTGATCGAGCGGGAAAACGGCACGATCCTCAACGCCGCGCTGTCGTCGCTCGCGGCGCATGTCATCGCCTCCTTCGAGCAGGCGCTGGCCGGGCTCGGCCTTTCCGCGCCCCTTTATATCTCCCAGAACGACGGCACGCTGATCTCGGCGGCGGAGGCGACGCGGCATCCCGTGCTCACCATCGGCTCCGGCCCGACCAACAGCATGCGCGGCGCCGCCTTCCTGACCGGCGTCGACGACGCCATCGTCATGGATGTCGGCGGCACCACCTGCGACATCGGCGTGCTGGCGAAGGGCTTTCCCCGCGAATCCTCGCTGTCGATCGATATCGGCGGAGTGCGGACCAATTTCCGCATGCCCGACATATTGGCGATCGGGCTCGGCGGCGGGACGCGGATTCACCGGGACGGCGCCGACCTGCGCATCGGCCCCGATTCGGTCGGCTTCCACATCACGCAGGACAGCTATCTCTTCGGCGGATCGACCCTGACCGCAAGCGATGTCGCGGTCGCCGCCGGTCACGCGGATTTCGGCGATCCGACCCGCCTGCCGCCGCTCGGCGCAGAGGCGCGGGACGCGATATGGCGGCGGATACAGGCCATGGTCGCCGACGGCATCGACCGCATGAAGACCGCGCCCGGCCCGGTTCCGGTCATCGCCGTCGGCGGCGGCCATTTCCTGGTCGGCGACGGCCTGCCCGGCGTCGCACGGATTCTGCGGCCGCCCCATGCCTCGGTCGCCAACGCCGTCGGCGCCGCCATCGCCCAGGTCGGCGCCCAACTCGAACAGATCGTCGATTATGACGCCGTGCCGCGCGAGGAGGCGCTCGCCGCGATGCGGCGCGCGGCGGCCGAACGTGTCGTCGCGGCGGGGGGCGCGGCGGGCAGCGCCGAGATCGTCGACATGGAGGAAATATTCCTCAGCTATCTGCCCGGCCGTTCGGCGCAGGTGCGGATGAAGGCGGTCGGCGACCTCGCCGACCTGGGTCCGCGCCGAGGGGCCGGACCGGTGGCGATGGAGGCCCGTCATGCGAATTGAACGGTCGATGCTGGCGGACCTCGCGCGCGGCGCGGCCTTTCTGGGCTCGGGAGGCGGCGGCGATCCCTATTACAGCCTGCTCCTCGCCGAAGCCGCGATCGAGCGCCACGGCGCCTTCGATCTCATCGCACCGGACAGCCTCGCCGACGATGCGCTCGTCGTCCCCTGCGGCTGGATCGGCGCGCCGACCGTGTCGGTCGAGAAACTGCCGAGCGGCCGCGAAGCGCTGGCCGGGATCAGGCGGCTCGAACAGATCATGGGACGCGCCGTCGACGCCGTGATGCCGATCGAGATCGGCGGCGGCAACGGCCTCGCCCCGCTGATCGCCGCCGCCGAGCTCGGCGTACCGGTGGTCGATTGCGACGGGATGGGCCGGGCCTTTCCCGAATCGCAGATGGCGATCTTCAACATCCGCGGGCTGAAGGCGTGCCCGTCGGTGCTCACCGCATCCTGCGGGGCGCTGACGGTGATCGAGACCGACGACAATCTGACCCACGAACGCATCGCGCGCAGCCTCTCGGTCGCGCTGGGCGGCATCGCGCATATGGTCGAATATCCGTTGACCGGCGCCGAGGCGCGCGCCCACGCGATCGCGGGCAGCGTCAGCGCCGCGATCGCCACCGGCGCCGCGATCCGCGAGGCCCGCGCCGCGCGCGCCGACCCCTTCGACGCGCTCGCCGAGGCGCTGCGGGCGACGGGCCTCTATCCGCACTGCGCCATCCTGTTCGACGGCAAGATCGTCGATCTGGAACGCGAAACGCGCGGCGGCTTTTCCGTCGGCCGGGTGATCATCGACGGGTTCGGCGGCCACGGCCGCATGGAGATAGAGTTTCAGAACGAAAATCTTGTCGCACGCGAAAATGGCGCGATAAGGGCGCTGGTTCCCGACCTCGTCACGGTGATGGACCGGGAAACCGCCGATACGATCACGACCGAGAGGTTGAAATATGGCCAGCGGGTCAAGGTCGTGGCGGCGGCGGCTCCCGCGATGCTGCGCGAGCCGCGGGCGTTGCGGCTGGTCGGCCCGCGGGCGTTCGGGCTGGGCACCGATTTCGCACCCCTGGAGGAGCTGAACGGGATGAGGGGCGCATGAGCAGCGGCGGGCATGGCGGGTCGCACGCCAGCGGTCCCCTGCCCGAGGAGCTGACCGTTCCCGGCTGGCGGGTCGCGCTGATCATCGCCAGCTTCACCTTCTCGCTCCCCGGCTTCCTCAATGGCGCCCAGACGGGGCTCGCGCTCGGCCTGCACCGCGCCGTGCTGGTCGCGCTGCTCGGCGGGCTCATCCTGTGCGCGGGCGCCTGCCTGACCGCGATCATCAGCGTCCGCACCCGGCTCACCACCTATCTGCTCGTCCAGCGCTCCTTCGGCATCCGCGGCGCGGCGCTGGTCAACATCGTCATCGCGATCATCCATTTCTGCTGGTTCGGGGTGAACGTGTCCTTCTTCGGCGACGCGATGGTCGCCGCCGCGCATCAGGGTTATGGAATCCCCGGCGATTTCGGGCTGTTCGTGATCGCGGGAAGCGTGCTGATCACCCTGTCCACCATCTATGGCTTCAAGACGCTCGACCGCCTCGCCATGATCGCGGTGCCGCTGGTCGGGCTGATCCTCGTCGCGGTCTGCGTCACCGCGGCGGGGGGCGCGCATCCGGTCGATCTCGCCCCGGCCAAGGACCCGCCCGCGCCGATGACCTTCGGCATCGCGCTGTCGGCGCTCGTCGGCGCCAACATGCTCACCGTCGCGGCGATGCCCGACCTGTCGCGCTTCATCCGCAGCGAGCGGGGGGCGATCGGCGGCATGCTGCTGTCCTTTCCCTTTGCCGCGCCGCTGCTGATGCTGATCTCGGCGCTGATCGCGCTCGCGACCGGGCAGACCGACATCATGCAGCTCGTCGTCGCCATGGGGTTCGGCGCGCCGGCGCTTCTCATGCTCCTGCTCTCGGTCTGGACGATCAACGCGCTCAACCTCTATTCGGCCGGTCTGTCGATGGCGGCGACCTTTCCCGCGGTCCGGCCGTGGATCTTCATCGTCGCCGGCGGCGCCGTCGGCTGTACCTTCGCGCTGCTCGGCATCATCGACAGCTTCGTGCCCTTCCTGATCGCGCTCGGGCTCGTCATCCCGCCGATCGCCGCCATCTATGTCATCGACGGCTTCATACGCTTCGGCCGCGCCGTGGGCACCGAACCGCCCGCCCCGCCGCCCGTCCGCTGGCCCGCGATCGGCGTCTGGCTCGGCTCGCTGGCGGTCACGCTGCCGGCGGCGCGGATGGGCGTCACGCTGACCAGCGTCCCCGCGCTCGACGCCACCATCCTCGCGGCCGGCAGCTACGCCCTGCTGCTGCGCCTGCAACGAAATCGCTGACACAAGAGGAGAGACGCCATGCCCTTCGCCCGCGCCATGATGGCGGCCGCCTGCCTGCTGGGCGCCGCCGGCGGACCGGCTTTCGCCACGGAGCCGGCATCAGCCTCGGCCTATGCGCTGCCCGAAACCGAAACATGGGATTTCGCGTCGGACGAAGGCCAGCCCTATCGCATCCTCGTCTCCCGCCCCGCGGGCGAAGCGCCCGACGGCGGCTTTCCGGTCCTCTATGTGCTCGACGGCAACGCGATGTTCGCCGCCTTCGCCGAGGCGCGCCGGATTCAGGGGCTGGGATCGAGCGGCCTCGACAAGATGATCGTCGTCGGGATCGGCTATCCCGGCGACCAGGTCTACGACCCGCGCCGGATGTCCGATTTCACCGCCCCGATCGAGACGCCGGTGCTGAAAGCGCTCTATGCCTCCGCCGGCGGCCGCGCCCGCTTCGAGGCTTTCCTGCTCGAAAAGCTGAAGCCCGCGGTCGAGAAACGCTATCGGGTCAATCCCTATCGCCAGACGCTCTACGGTCATTCGCTGGGCGGGCTGTTCGCCTTGCACATGCTCTACGCCCGCCCCGGTGCCTTTCGCACCATCGTCGCCGCCAGCCCCTCGATCTGGTGGGATAATCAGGCGATCCTGGGCGAGGAGCGCGCCTGGCGGACGCGGGTGGAGCAGGACGCGGCCCTGACGCGCGGCACCCGCCTGCTGCTGATCGCGGGCGAGCGCGAAGAGGAGGGCGCGATCGCGGAGGACACCGCGGCGCTCGGTCGGCGGCTCGCCGCGCTATCGGGTCAGGGGCTGCGGAGCGACCTGCTCATCCTCGACGGCGAAACCCACCTCTCCGTGCCGCACCGCTCGGTTACGGCGGCGCTGCGCGCGGCGGCGCGCTGGCCCTGAAGCGGCGGGGTCCTACCGTCCGCCCCTGGCATCGACGTCCGTCCATGTGCCAAAAACCGGCTTGCCCTCGAACAGGGTGAGCAGGACCTTGGTCCCCGAAATCTCATGGACCGGCAGGTCGAAGATATTCCGGTCGAGCACGACCAGATCGGCGCTCTTGCCCGTCGCGATCGAACCGGTGATCTTGTCGAAGCCGTTGACGATGGCGACGTTGATCGTGTGGCTCGCGATCGCTTCTTTCAGGCTGACGCCCTCGTCGGGCAGCAGCGGCCGGGCGTTCGGATCGCCCGCGGTGCGCCGGGTGATCGCGACCTCGATGCCCTCGAGCGGATTGGCGCTGCCCACCGGCCAGTCGGCCCCATAGGCGAGCTTGCCGCCCGCGCGCACGATGCTCCCCGCCGGATAGATATGTTTCGCGCGCTCCGGTCCGATCGCGGCGACCGTCAGGTCCATATAGTCGTACCAGGACGCCCAGGTCGGCTGGAACTGGGCAAAGGTCGACAGCCTGGCGAAGCGCGGCTGGTCCGCCGGATCGACGACGTTGAGGTGCGTCACCATATGCCAGGTCGGCTTCGCGCCATTTGCCTTTCGCGCCGCCTCGATCGCGTCGAGCGAGAGGCGGACGGCACCGTCGCCGATCGCATGAAAGAAACCGTGCATCCCGCGCGCGTCGATCGCGACCATCGCCTGCTTGAGCACCTCCGGCGCGATCTGCGGCGCCCCGCGCTCGTCGCTGTTCTGATAGGGCGCGAGCATATAGGCGGTCTTCTGCGGAATCACCCCGTCGACATAGAATTTGACCGTGTTGGTCGGAATCCCGAGCGCATTGGCGCGCTCGGCCGCGCGCAGCAGGCCCGGCAGCTGGTCCATGCCGCGCTCGTTCTTCCATTTCAGCGACACGGTGACGTGGCTCGTCAGCTTGCCCGCGCCCATCACTGCCTTGTAGGCATCGACCATCGCGCTGCCGCCGTCGTCGCCGAAATCGACCCCCGCGTCGTTCCAGCTCACGATGCCGAGGCGGTTGAAGTGGTCGGCGACATAGAGGATCGAATTCTGGATCTCGGCCGCAGACGGCGGCGGGATCAGGTTCCGGACCAGTTCCATCGCGGCTTCCTGCAGGCTGCCCACCGGTTCGCCGGTCGCCGGGTCGCGGTCGATGGTGCCGTTCGGCGGGTCCTTCGTGTCGCGGGTGATGTTCGCGACCGCGAGCGCCTTTGAATTGAGCCAATAGGTATGGCCGCCGACCGATTCGAAGATCAGCGGGCGCGCCGTCGTCACCGCGTCGAGCAGTTCCTTGCGCGGGATGCCGTTCGGCGGAAACAGCGCGTCGCTCCAGCCGACGCCATAGATCGCCCCGTCGCCTGGCGCCGCGGCAACGCATCTGGCGATCAGCGCCTGATAATCGGCGATCGTCTTGCCGTCCTGAAGCGGACAGCGCGAGCGGCTGAGCCCGCCGAACAGCGGGTGGACATGCGCGTCGCCGAAGGCGGGCAGCACCAGGCGCCCGCCCAGGTCGATGACCCGCGTGTCCGCATCCCGCAGCTTGCCGACCTCCGCCTCGCTGCCCACCGCGACGATCCGGCCGTCCTCGATCGCGACCGCCTCGGCCCAGGGCTGTCGCGCCTCGACCGTATAGACGCGGGCATTGGTCAGGATCATGTCGGCACCGGCCTGCGGCGCGGCCAGCGCCGGTGCGGCGGCCGCGATGGACAACGCAACGATGGCGGCTCGTGCAAAGACTTTCGACATCGTCCCTCCCGGATGAGATGAAGCGGAATCGTCGTGGAATTCCGCCTATGGCCTTCCAGCAGGAATTTGCCATCCCCGCACCTGCCATAGAACAGCAGCCGCCCCGCCCGGCGAACCCTTGTCGAGGGGTAAGGGACGGAGAAGACGGGTAAGCCCCGCCGTTCTGACTCCCTGGGCGGATCCAAAAAACCCCTTTCCTACAATATCCGCCTGTGCCAGCCTTCCGGTTTCGGCTCTTTGCACCGTGGATCACCGGCCCCCGCTTAAAGCGACAAAGGAGACACTTTGCCTTCGCACGGCCGTATCCTTTGTCGCCTTAAGCTTCGACGGGCGCCCAAAGGACACGGCATCGATGCCGCTGGATGCGAATAAGGGCTGAAAGAGTCGGGATCAGAATCGACGCGTGATACCGGCCAAGAGCGTGCGATCCTTCGCGGCGGTGCAAAGCCCGTGCCGCGGACCGTTGACCGAACAGCCGTCATAATAATGCTTGTTGAACAGATTGCTGGCGTTGACCGAAAGCGTCCACGGCCCCTTCGACGCCGACAGCATCGCGTCGAGCAGGGTGACCGACGGCACCTTCAGGGTCTGGGTCACTTCGATCTTGTTGCCGATATGGCGCACGCCGGCGCCCGCGCGGAATTCCCAGTCGTTGCCGACACGAAAGGTCTTGGCCCCCCAAAGCGCGGCCATGTGCCGCGGCTGCCCGGCGATGCGATCGCCCGCGACGGACGTCTGGCTGTCGGTCAGCGCCTTGGCGTCGACGAAGCTGTAGGATGCGGTGACCTCGAAATTCCGCGGCATGCGGATCACCGCCTCCAGTTCGACGCCTTTCGCCCCGACCGATCCGCCCTGGATGAAATTCTGGATATTGTCGGGGTCCTGCGAGATATAGTTCGATTCCTTGATGTCGAAATAGGCCGCGCTCAGCAGCGCCCCGCGCATCGGTTCCCATTTGATGCCGCCCTCATATTGCCGGGCAGTGCGCGGCACGAAGGGGTTGCCATAGAAATCGCCGCCGGGGACCGGCAGGAAGGATTCGGCATAGTTGAAATAGGGCGACACGCCGTCGACCAGCTCCGCGATGATGCCGCCGCGGAAGGACCAGGCAGTCTGCGGCGCCTCCGCGACGCCGTTGCGCGTCGACGTCGCGCGGTCGCGGCGCAAGCCGAGCACGACGTGCACGCGGTCGGCATAATCCATCTGGTTCTGGACATAGAAACCGAGCTGCGTGCTCTTGTAGTCGAGGAAGTTGAAGGCGCCGAAATCGAACGGCTCCACCGGTCCGCGGTCATAGATATCGATCGGCGGCGGCGAACCGTACGGCAGGTCGGGGGGAAAGATGATGTTGTCGTAGGAAAAGCCCTCGTCCTTGCTTTGCTTGAACCAGGTGTAATCGACGCCCAGCAATATCTTGTGCTCGATCGGGCCGGTCGCGAAATCGATTTGCAGATTGTTATCGCTGTTGAAAACCTTGCTCTTTTCATAGTTCACATAATATTCGCGCTTGATCAGCGTCTCCGCGGCGTCCGCCCATGGGGTGGCGGTATAGTTGGGCAGGATCTCCTTGTAATCCGTGTCCATATGGCTGTAGCGCGACGCGCTGCGGAACCGTATGTTCTCGCCGAATGTCTGCGAGACGACGAACGCCAGCGACGCATATTTGGTGTCCATCCCGTTGAAGCCGGGATCGCCCTGATAGAAATTGAACCTGACCCGCTCCGCCTCGCTGCCCGCGAGCAGGGACTTGTAGAGCGGCGAATAGCCGAGCGACCCCTGCATGTCCTCCTGATACAGGCCGATCAGCAGGATGTCGGTGTCGGGACCGGGCTGAAAGCGCAGCGATGGATTGATCAGCAGGCGGTCGTCGGGCGTACCCCACTGCGTCTTCGCGTCGCGCAGCAGCGCGACCATGCGTGCGGCGACGCCTTCCGTCAGCGGGCCGGTGATGTCGAACTGTCCCTGGATGCGGTCGTCGGTCCCGCCGAAGACGCCGGCCTGGCCGCCGAGTTCGAACTGCGGGGTCTTGCTGACCGCGTTGAGAACGCCGCCGGGGCCGCCGGCGCCATAGAGCACCGAGGAAGGGCCGCGCAGCACCTCCGCCCGCTCCAGCGTGAACGGCTCGAGCCGCGCGCCATAGATGAAATCGGGCATCCGCTTCAGCCCGTCGAGATATTGCGCCGCGTCGAAACCGCGGGTGACGACGAAATCGCCGCGAGAATCGACGCTGTTGTTCGCCGCGACGCCCGCGCTGTAGCGATAGACATCCTGGAAATCGACGACCGTGCGGTCCTGGATTTCCTGGGCGGTGATCACGCTGATCGCCTGCGGGACCTCGACCAGCGCCGCGTCGGTCTTGGTGGCCGCGATCGCGCGCTCGCCGGTCACGACGATATCGTCATCGTCGGCTGCGCCGTCGCTCTGCGCCAGGACCGGAATCGCGATCACGCAGCCGGTGGACATCAGGGCCACCCGCAGCATTCCCGCCAGCGTCGGCCGCATTTTCCGAATCTCGTTCTTCATCCCTCACCCCTCATGCCATCGGTCTCGATTGGCCGGATGCGTCTCGCGTCTCTTCCGGCGTCCTCCTGCGAGCCATATTCAACACCAACCGCGCCAATCGGCGAACGGCTATTGAGGGTAATTCGCGATAAAGACGGGTAAGCGTCCACTCCTTGCAAAAAGGGAAAGTCAGCGCGCCGAAAAGGCGCTGAGTTCCGCCATTTTCCGATACTCTTCGACAAGCGGGCCACGTCCATCGCGCGGCGATACCGCTCTTCCTGCCGCTCCCATTAATTTCTATATGTGCCTAAAATCGTTTCCATATGGAAATAACTTGCGAAAGGGAGGACGAATGCTGCCGCTGCTTCAGCGTATCAAGGTGATCGAGGTCAGCGCCGTCGTGCTCGGCCCCTATGCGGGCCAACTTCTCGCCGACCTCGGCGCAGATGTCGTCAAGGTCGAGCCGATCGAGGGCGACATCGCGCGCCACGCCTATCCCCGGGGCGAGGGAGGGGGAGCGCTGTTCGTCAACAACAACCGCAACAAGCGGATGCTCGCCATCGACCTCAAGCGGCCCGAGGGGCGCGCCGCTCTCGCCCGGCTGATCGCGGGCGCCGACGTGCTGTTCCACAATATGCGCGTCGATGCCGCCGAACGGCTCGGGCTCGGCTTCGAGGCGGTCGCCGCAATCAATCCGCGCATCGTACCTTGCGCCGCGATCGGCTGCGGCCAGCGCGGCCGCTACCGCGACCGGCCCGCCTTCGACGACATCATCCAGGCAGCAAGCGGTATCGCCGGGCTGGGCGCCGCGGCCGGCGGTGAGCCCCGCTTCGTCCCCACCATCCTTGCCGACAAGGTCGCCGCGCTGCACGCCGTCTATGCCATCCTCGCCGCGCTCGTCGCCCGGGCCGGCGGGCGCGAGGGACCGATCAAGGTCGAGGTGCCGATGTTCGAGGCGCTGGCCGCCTTCCTGCTCAACGAGCATCTCGCCGGCGCGACCTTCGCCGCCGATGGCGCGGTCGGCTATCCGCGCATCCTGTCGCCCGACCGCCGCCCCTTTCGCACCGCCGACGGCTGGATCGCGGTGCTGCCCTATACCGAGCGCCAGTGGCGCGCTTTCCTGGACGAGATCGGCCGCGCCGACGTTATGCGCGAACCCTGGTTCGACGATCCGCGCGAGCGCGCCGCCCATATCGACGCCCTCTATGCGCTCGTAGCGGCGAGCCTGCCCGAACGGACGACAGCGGCGTGGATCGCGGCGCTGTCGGCCCGCGACATCCCCTGTTCGGAGGTTCCAGACCTCGCCGACATGCTGGGTGATCCCCATCTGACCGAGATCGGCTTTTTCGACGTCCCCGCCGATTACCCCGAAGGCATCGTCCGCGCGCTGCCCCAGCCGGTGCTGTTCGACGGCATAACCCCCTGTCCCGACGCGCCGCCGCGCGCGTTGGGTACCGACAGTCGCGCGCTGCTCCGCGAAAGCGGCATGGCCGACGGCGAGATCGACGCGCTGGTCGACGCAGGTGTCATCGCGGCCTGATCAGCCGAGCCGGGCAGCGACGAACGCCGCGCCGTCACGGATCGCGTCGCGCGCTACCTGCGCAACCGACATCGCCTCGAGAAAGCTGTGGGTCGCGCCGGGATAGATGTTCGTCGCCGTCACGACGCCCGCCGCTTCGAGCCGCGCTTCCATCGCCAGCGACTGTTCGGCGAGCAGGTCGCATTCGGGAACGACGAGCAGGACCGGCGGCAGGCCGGTCAGATCGGCCAGGATCGGACAGGCGAAGGGATCGAGCCGCTCGCGCTCCCGGTCGGTGAGATAATTGATATAATAGGCTTGCGCTTCGGCCCGGTCCATGATCGATCCCGGCCCGCCGAAGCGCGCCTCGGCGCGGTCCGACACGTCGGGCGTGAAATAGCCATAGTTGGACAGGATGGCGCGGACGACGTCCCCCTCCCCCCGGCCGCGCAGCCGCAAGGCGGTCGCGAAGGACAGGTTGGCGCCCGCCGAATCGCCGCCGATCGCCAGCCGCGCCGGGTCGATCCCCCACCCGGCGCCATGAACGGAAAGCCAGCGCAGCAGCGTCTCGATGCGGTCGAGCGCGACCGGATATTTATGCTCGGGCGACAGCGGATAATCGACGCCGATCACCGCGAAGCCGCCCGCCGCCGCATATTCACGCATCAGCCGGTCGTGCGTGTCGATCGAAAAGAGGGTGAAGCCGCCACCGTGAAGATAGACGAGCGTCGGCGCGAGCGTCGCCACGCCCACGGGGCGATGGATGCGAAGCCGCAGCTCACCCGCGCCGGGATCGAAGCGCAGGTTTTCGCTCGCCGCCATCGCCGGTCCGCCCGCCGCCCAGCGCGCCCGCACCTGCTCGCACACGGCGCGCTGTCCCGGAAAGTCGAGTTCGGCAAAGGGCGGATGCGCCGCCCAGCCGACTTTCAACTCAGCCAGGAACAGCGCGATTTCCGGGTCGAGCGCCGCGGTCACTCGCCCTCCGCCGGCAGCCACCTCGCCCGCGGCTCGCCGCCCGCGAACCAGGGCGGCGGCAGCTTGCGTGCCTCGGGCCACAGCTCGTCGAGCGTCGCAGCGTCGAACAGATGCCCGCCGCGCATCACCAGCGACAGCGACCATGTGTTGCGGATATCGGCCAGCGGATCGCGGTCGAAGACGATCAGGTCGGCGTATTTGCCGGGTTCGAGCGTCCCCATGTCGCCCAGCCGGCCGATCGTTTCCGCCGCGCCGGCGGTCGCCGCGTGCAGCACCGCCATCGGCGCCATACCGCCCATCACATGCGCCTCCAGCTCGTAATGATAGCCGATCCCCGGATCGTCGCCATGCGATCCCATGCCGAGCAGCCCGCCGTTCGCCGCAATCGCGCCGGCATCGGCGGCGAGCGCCGGCAGGCGCGAGGCGTCGAGCGATCCCCATTCGCGATGCGCGAGCTTCTGCGCGATCGTCGTTGGCGGCCAGAAACGCCGCACCTTGGCATCGCGCGCCGGATCGCGCGTCGCGACGAAATAATCGGCGCCCGTCGGCCCGCTCGTGTTAACCAGCAGGGTCGACACATAGCTGGTGCGCATCAGGCGCCACAGCGTCAGCACATCCTCCCCGAACGGCACGGTCGGCAGTGCATGTTCGTTGCCGGCATAGCCGTCGAGCGTCTGGGTCAGGATCAGCTTGGGGTTGTGGCTGCCCTCGTTGGTCGGCAGCAGCCCCAGTTCGCGCGCGGCGATCGCGATCCACTGCCGCACCCGGCGGCTTTCGCCGCGATACTGCTTGATATTGCTAAGCCCCCAGGCGTGGCGGTAGCGTCGCAGCACCGCGCGCACCTGGTCGAGCGAGGTGAAGCGTTCCTTCGAGAATAGCGCCGGCCCGGTCGAGCGCAGCCGCGGCCCGACCATCAGTCCCGCGTCGATCAGATCCTGATAGGCGATCTGGTCGATGCCGAGCGTCGAGGGATCGAACGCTGTGGTGATGCCGAACGCCAGCCGCGCGCGCAGGCCCCAATCTTCATAACCGATGACGTTGCGCCGGATGCTGCCGATATGGTCGTGATCGTCGATGAAGCCCGGCATCACGGTGCGGCCGCCCAGGTCACGCACCGGCGTGCCCGCGGGCACCGCGAAGCTGCCGCGCGGCCCGATCGCGGCGATGCGGTCGCCCTCGATCAGGATATCGGCATCGGCGATGATCCGGTCGCCGCCCGCCATGGTCAACGCCCGCCCGCCGCGCAGCAGCAACCGGCCCTGCGGCACCGCGCGCGGCAGTTCGGCGACCAGCTCGACATGGTCCGCCGGCACCGGCGCCGCCGTGTCGGGCAGCGTCTGGAGATAATTGCCGACGGTCCAGATCAGGCTGCCGTCGGCGCGCCAATCGAAGAAATCGGCCCCCATGTCGGTGACCCGGCGCGCCGGATTGCCGGGCTCGGTCAGGTCGACCACGGCCGCCGGATCGGCGGGGCGCGGCAGCAGATAAAGCTGCTCGCTCGTCTGCGCGGCGATCCAGCGGCCGTCGGGGCTCAGCCGCATGTCGTCGACCGGCACCGGCTTTTCGGTGAAATAATAGCCCTGCGCCTTGACCGTCGCGACCGGCCGGCGGGCGCCGCTGGCCAAGTCGACCGCGACCAGCCCCGTATCGCTCATCAGATAGGCGGTGCCGGGCTCGCCCGTGACGAAATGCGGTCGCTGCCCCAGCGTGCCGCTGGTAACGACGCGCGCGGCGCCGCCTGCCGCCGGAAAGGCGACGAGGTCGGCGGCGCGCACCGTCCCGAATTCGAAGCTCGAATGCTGCCGCGCCGCCGCGGGTGAGCGCACCGCCAGAATCCGCGCGCCGTCGGGCGTGAACACGGCATGGCTGTAGAAGGCCGGGATGTCGCTGATCTTCACCGGCGGCGCCGAACCGTCGGCAGCGATCGTCCAGACCGCACCCCCGTCGCGCTCGCTCCACGTCACATAGGCGAGGTGCGTGCCGTCGGGGCTCCAGCCGGGCAGCGATGGCGGGTCGCCGGCGATCGGCAACCGCCGCGCCGCGCTGCCGTCCACGCCCTGCACATAAAGGCTGCCGAGCGCGGCATAGGCGACGCGCGCGCCGTCGGGCGACGCGGCGGTGCCTTGGAGCAGCTTCGCGCGTACCGGTCCGCGCGGTTCCTCGATCGCGACGCGCGTGCTCGGCCCGACCGCGAGCTGCAGCCGCGCCGTGAAGGGTATCGGAGTCGCCGGCGCGCCGTCGAGCGGGCGCCGCTCGATCCGTCCGCGCCAGGCGATCAGGATCGCCTTGCCGTCGGGGGTGAAGCTGTAGCGCGGGATCAGGTCGAGCCAAGCGGCGCCGTTCATCAGGTCGAGCGGCGCCGGGCCCAGGTCGCGATCGACCCCGGTGGTCAGGTCGCGCACGCGCAGCCGCGTCTCGGCTAGGTGCCGCGTCGCATAGGCGAGCATCCGGCCGTCGGGCGAGATGGCGGGCCGGAAAAAGGTCTCCGATTCCGATCCGCGCCCGCCCGAACTGCCGATCACCGTCTCTTCGGTGCCGGTCGCAAGGTCGCGGCGCACGATCGTCCAGGCGACGGGCGCGTCGAACGACAGGTCGCCGACGTGGCGCGCATAATAGAGCCAGCGCCCATCGCGCGACGCCGCGGCGCCGAGCGTGCTCTGCCATGCCGCGCGCGGCGCGTCGGCGGCGGCGCGGGCCGGGGCGACCAGTTGGCCCGGCCCGCCGTCGACCGGATGCCGCCACAACTCGTAGCGGTCGAGCCGGATGCGGTAGTGACTGACATAGACCGACTTGCCGTCGGCGCTCCATTCGGGCGAGGTGCGCACCGCGCCCTCGTCCCCGTCGGTGATCCGCCGCGCCTCGCTGCCGTCGGCGCGCGCGATCCACACATTGTCGCCGCCCGACCGGTCGCTGACATAGGCGATCCATTTCCCATCGGGGGAAAAGACCGGCTGCACCTCGAAGGCGATCCCGGTCGCGACCGGCACGGCACGACCGCCGGTCGCCGGCACCGCGTAAATCTCTCCCAGCATGTCGAACAGGATCGTCTTGCCGTCGGGCGAAACGGCGAGCGAGGTAAAGGTGCCGCTCGACACGGTGAAATCGAGCGTCCGCGCCGGTTCGAGCGGCAGCCCGTCCTGTCCTGCCGCGGGCGCCGCGAACAGGGTCAGCGCCAGCGCCAGCAGGCCGCCCAATTTCGGCTTCATCTCTCTCCCCCTTCGGCTGCGGGCTTCAATTCGGCTGCCATGTTTCGACGCGGAAACTGTCGGGATGATAGCGGGTGACCGCTTCCCCGCCATCCTTGTCCGGAAACTCCGTCGCATCCGCGTTGACCAGGTACAGGCGTCCGTTGCGATGATCGATATCCATCATCCGCGCGCCCGGCGAGGTGCGAATGGTCGCGACGTGCCGCAGCGCGCTTGCGCCGTCCCACGCGATCACGGTCATCGTCCCCTCATGGTTGCTGGTGACGATGCGGCCGCGCGCCGCGTCGATGGCGAGCGCGTCGATCCCCTTGCCGATCGCGACGCGCGCGCCGACGGTGCCGGTCGCGGGGTCGAGCAGAAAAACCGAGGGCCTGTCGCCGACGCAGGCGCCGAGCAACTGGCCCGTCTTTGCCAGATATTTCATCTTCGACACATTGCAGCCGACGTCCCAGCGCGCTTCCTCCTTCAGCGTGCGCGAATCGAGTTTCAGCACCACCCCGTCGAGCCGCGCGGGAGCATAGAGATGGCCGTTGCCGTCGGCGGCGGGATCGTCCATCTTGCGGAACGGGAAGCGGGTCGTGGAGAGCAGCTTGCCGCTCGCGGCATCGAGCGTGAACCAGGTCGCCTCGGCCGGCCGCGTGCCCGTAATCATGTGGAGCCGTCCGGTCGCCGGGTCGAACGAACCGCTGTTGAGGCCGCCGTCGTCGGCAAGCTTCGGACGCGCGATCGGCTTCAGCGTCTTAAGGTCGAAGATCAGCAACGATCCATCGTCCATCGCGACATAGCCGCGGCCGAATTGCGGCAGCAGTACCGGCCCGTTGGCCCCGACCGAATGCGGCACCGTCGCCACCGCCGCGCCCTTGTCGACGTCGAACAGCGTCAGCCCGTCGTCGAGGCGCGCCATGAACAGCCGCGCGCTGTCCGGCTCGAACTTCACATAGTCCCAGCCGGTAGCGGTACTGGGCAGCGTGACGCTCGCGGTCTTCACATAGGGAAGATCGGGCGTGCCATCCTGCGCCGCGACCGTCGCGGGGCCAAGAAGCATCGTTGCGGCGAGAAGACAGACCATTTTCATCGGGCGGACTCCGCTGTTCGTGGATTCGGATAAGGTGGCCGTGCACGCGGTTCGCGCATCGACAGCGCAACCGGAAAGCGCTTCGTGCCCCATTGCTTCAGCGGCATCGCCCGCTCAGCCCGCGAGCGCGCGCGAACGCGCCGCCGCCGCTGCCACGACCGCGCGCGCGAGATCGTCGATCGCGTCCATTTCGGCGAGCCCGGCCGCGGTCGTCCCGCCGGAGCTCGTCACCTGCCGCCGCAGTTCGGCGAGCGGCGCGGCTTCGGCTTCGGCGAGCGCCGCCGCCCCGGTGAAGGTCGCGCGCGCAAGCCGCATCGCCAGCGCGGGCGGCAACCCCTCTGCCGCGCCCGCCGCGGCGAGCGCCTCGGCGAAGCGGAAGAAGTAAGCGGGACCGCTGCCCGATACCGCGGTCACCGCGTCGATCTGGCTTTCGTCGTCGATCCACACCAGTTCCCCGGTCGGGACGAGCAGCCGGTCGACGGCGGCGCGATCCGCGTCCGCGACGTCCGTCCCCGCCACCGCCGCCGTGATCCCCCTGCCGATCGCCGCCGGCGTGTTAGGCATCGCGCGGACGATGCGGCCGCTGCCGCCGAGCGCGCCACCGAGCCCGGCCAGCGTGATGCCCGCCATGATCGAAACGAAAAGCGCGCCGCGCTCGGCCAGCGGACGTAGCGCCTCGCCGAGCGACCCGAACACCTGCGGCTTTACCGCGAGCACCACTGCCAGCCCCGCTCCGCCTGCGACCGAGCCCGGCGTCTCGACCCGCTCGGTTCCCTCCGGCACCGCGTCGACCATCGGATCGAAGACGAGCACCGGCTCCGAACCGCGCCAGCCGCGCGCCATCGCGCTTCCCATCCGCCCGCAGCCGATCAGCAGCACCCGCATCAGTGCGCGTCCCTGTAGCGCTCGGCCAGCAGGTCCTGTCGCGACCGCGTAGAGGTTTCGCGTCCCTCGACGATCACGCTCACTGCATTGGTCGAGGGTTCGAGCGGATCGCCGTCCCAGACGACGAGGTCGGCATCGGCACCGGGTGTCAGCACGCCGCCGCCGCGCCCCCAGATGGCGAGCGGGTTGACGGTCACCGCGCGCAGCGCCTCGATATAGGACAGCCCGTTCGCGACTGCGATTCCCGCGCCCTCGCGCAGGCCCATGCCGGCGTTGTAATTCGCGTGGATCGCGCCTCCGGCCTGACCGACCGCGACGCGTACCCCCGCCTTGACCAGCAGCGCCGCATTGTCCTGCCGCGCGCCGAGCTGGTCGAAATTGAAGGGCAGGTTGACGAGTGGATCGAGCACCACGGCCACCTTCGCTTTCGCCAGCGCGTCGGCGGCGCGCCAGGCTTCGGCCCCGCCGACGATGATCGCCCGGATGCCGAAATCCTCGGCCAATGCCACCGCCTGCCGGATATCGGATTCGCGGTGCGTCTGGATGGCAAGCGGAACCTCGCCCGCTAGCACGCCGCGGATCAGTTCGGCACCCGCGTGCCTCCCGCCGCCCGGCGGCCGGTCGCCATGGTCCTTCTTGCCGCCCTTCCGCCCGGCATCACCGTCGTCCATGCCGCGCCGCGCCTCTTCGAGCGCGTTGCGCAGCGCCGACCATTGCACGGCGCGCGAGCCCAACCGATCCCACGCCCCGCCGCCGATCACCGCATAGACGCCGACGTTCGCGACATCGAGGATATCGACCCCGTCGCGCAGCCGGGCGAACGCCGGCTCGCCGCTGAAAGGCGCGTGACGCGAGGGCGAGGGATAGACGAGGGCGCGGGTGATGCCGTCGGCCCGCGCCAGGCTGATCAGCGTCGAATTGCCGTTGAGCGCCCGGCTTACGTCATCGCCCGGATTGCGCTCGTCGTGCGAGGCGGTGTCGACGGTGTCGTCGGAACCCGAAATCTCGACGAGGCCGATCTGCGTCGCGCCGTTGACGAGGCCCGGCGTCACGGGCTTGCCCCGCGCATCGATGGTCCGGACGCCGGCCGGCACCTCACCGGCCGGCGTCACCGACAGGATCCGGCTGCCGTCGACGAGGATCGTCGCGTCGCGGACGGGCGTATCGCCCTCCATCGTCCAGGCCTCGGCGTGGACGATCGCCAGCGACTGCGCCGATGCCGGCGCGGCGACGGCCAGCGCGATCGCGCTCGCAAGCATCCTCATGGCTCCACCCCCCCGCGGCCCAGCTCGAAATCGGAGATCGGGCGGCTCGGCGGACGCGCGCGGTCCCACGCCACCGCGCCGTCGATCAGCACCAGGTCGGCGCGGCTGTAGACGCTGAACGGATCGCCCGACCACAGCACCACGTCGGCCTGGAACCCCGGCGCGATCGTCCCGATGCGCTTGTCGAGCCCCAGCAGCTTGGCCGGGTTGCTCGTCGTCCATTTGATCATCGTCTCGGGCGGCGTGTCGATACCGATCCGCCGGCCCGCCGCCGCCGCCTTCGCCGCGGCGATATTGAGCCGCTGGCCGTCGGCAGGCGAGTCCGAGTGCATCATCACGCAGACGCCCGCCCTTTCGAGCAGCGGCGCCTCCGCGCGAACCGCGTCCTGCGCCTCCAGCTTGAATCCCCACCAGTCGGCCCAGACCGCCGCGCACGTCCCCGCCTCGCGCAGCAGGCCGGGAATCTTGTAGGCCTCGGTCGCATGATGGACGGCGCCGACGCGAAAGCCGAATTCCCTGGCGATGGTCAGCACCGCCGCGATGTCGCCCGCGCGATAGCAATGGACGTTGACGCGGACATCGCCGGAGAGAATTCCCGCCAGCGCCTCCAGCTTCAGGTCGCGCGGCGGCATGATCCCCGCACCGGCGCGCGCCTGCTCGACCGCGCGCTTGTAGCGGCGGGCGTTCAGGAATTGCTGCCGCATGTAACTGACGACGCCCTGCCGGCTCGTCGGCCCTTCATTGTCGTCGTCGGCGCCCCAGCTCTTGGGATTCTCGCCGCAGGCCATCTTGAAGCCCTGAACGCCGCCCGTCGCCTTCATGCCCCAGACGGTCGGCGCGCGCACCGGCTTCACCACCACCGAATGGCCGGCAAAGATCGGCGTCGATCCGGGCAGGATCTGGATCGTCGTCACCCCGTTCGACAGCGCGCGGTCGAACGCCATGTCCTGCGCGTTGACGGCGGTCTCGATCCAGGTGTCGGCGCTGTTCGGCGTCGCGACCTCCGAAACGTCGGACGCCTCGCGGTCGATCGAGGTCAGCGGCAGGACGAAGGTGCCGTCGTGGCTGTGGACGTCGATCACGCCCGGCGTGACCCAGCGGCCGACGGCGTCGACCTCCCGCACCCCCGGGTTGGCAAGCCCCTTGCCGACCGCGGCGATCTTTCCGCCGCGGATCAGCACGTCGCCGCCGTCGATCCGCCCGCCCGCGCCGTCGAGGATCGTCGCGCCGCGCAGCAGCATGTCGTCGGGAGGCGGTGCGTGATAGCGGCTCGGAAACGGATCTTCCTGCCACGGCAGCGGCGCCGCGCGCTGCGCGCCCGCCGGCAGCGCCAGCGCGACCGCGGCCATCAGAACGGCCCCCAGGCCGATCCTATTTCTCTTCATCCCCCCGCCCCTCGTTGAACCGCCGCATCCACGCCACCGTATCGGCATCGGGAAGCGACGTCAGGATCGACGCCCGCGTTTCCGGATTTTCGTCCTGACCCAGCTTGAACTTGCCCGACAGGCTCGTCACTTTCGCCCGAAAGCCGATGATCCGCTGGAGCATGCCCTGATAGCGCGCGCCCAGTTCCTCGACCCCCCAGGGGTTCGTCCGCCCCGATTCCATCGCGTCGATCAAAAGCTGCAGCGACCATTCGGTCAGCGCCTCGTCGACCAGCACCTCGGCATCGATCTTGATCTGGGCATAATTCCAGGTGGGCCCCCAGTCGCGCACCTCCGCATGTTCGGGACTGATATAGGCGTCCGGCCCCTTGAACAGGATCGTCGCGCGCGCGCCGGCCTGCAGCGCCGAACAAAGCGGATTGGAGCGCATCAGATGACCGACGAGTTCGGTCAGCCGGCCCTCGGCGTCGAACTGCCCGACAAGGGGCAAAAGGCTCGCCTCGACAGCGCCCGGAGCGCCTGCGCACACCCAGGCGAGCGGATAGGCTTCCACCAGCGCCCGCACATCGGCATCGTCAAATCGTTCGAAGAGCCCCACGTCACCCCCGGATTCAAATCGTGAAATCGAGCGAGCCCGCGCCGACCGCGGCTCGGTGCTGCGGACCGGAAATCGGGCTTCCAGCCTCTCTTGTTCCCCAGCACTGGCACGCCGACAAGCACCAAAATCGAAAAGTGCATGGGACCAGTGCCCATTGCGGTCGGGAATCGATCGCGATAGGATTGGTCCGAAAAACACGTTAAATATCCAGTCGGGGAGGTCCAATGTTGCGGCCATGGCAGGTCAGTCTCGGCGAGCGGATCGACCCCTCGCGCGACGTTCCGATCTATATGCAGATCATCCAGGCGCTGATCCGGGATATCGAGCGCGGACGGCTCACCTCGGGCACCTATCTTCCCAGCAGCCGCCAGCTTGCCAAGATACTCGGCGTCAACCGCAAGACCGTCGTTTTCGCCTATGAGGATCTGATCGCGCAGGGCTGGCTCGATTCGGCCGGGACGCGCGGCACGATGGTCGCAGCATCGCTGCCGGACCCGGTCAACCGGCACCAGGGCGAAGCCGAGGCGACGATGAGCGATGCGGTGATCGACTATCGCTTCGCGCGGCCGCCCGAACGATCGATCGCACTCCCCTCGGGTCCCGGCCTCAAAGTCGACGAGGGCGCGCCCGACGGCCGCCTGTTCCCCGTCGAGCTGCTGGCCCGCGCCTATCGCGTCGCCGTGCAGCGGGCCTCGCGCGACAACGGCTTCCAATATCGCGATCCGCGCGGGTCGCCGGCGCTGCGCGAGGCGGTCGCCACGATGCTCAAGAGCCAGCGCGGCCTGCCCGTCGCGGCGGAGAATATCTGCATCACCCGCGGCAGCCAGAACGGAATTTTCCTCGCCGCGCAGGTCCTGCTCGGCCCGGGCGACTCGGTGATCGTCGAGAAATTGACCTATGAGCCGGCCGTGGCTGCCTTCCGGGCGCTCGGCGCCAATGTGGTTCCCGTCGGTCTCGACGAGGACGGGATCGACGTGGAGGCAGTCGAGCACGCCTGCCGCCGCAACGCCGTGCGCGCGGTGTTCGTGACTCCGCATCACCAGTTCCCGACCACCGTTTCGCTGCGGCCCGAGCGGCGCCTGCGGCTCCTCGACCTCGCGCGGCAGTTCGGCTTCGCGATCATCGAGGATGATTACGATCATGAATTCCACTTCGAATCGCAGCCGCTGCTACCGCTCGCGGCCTATGGCCCCGGCCACGTCCTCTATGTCGGGTCGATGTCGAAGCTGCTGGTTCCGGCGCTGCGGATCGGCTATGTCGCCGCGCCGCCGGCGGTCATCGACGCGATCGCGCACCGGGTGTCGCTGACCGACGGCATGGGCAACGCGCTGACCGAGGATGCCGCCGCCGAACTGATCGAGAATGGCGAACTGCGCCGGCACGGCCGCAAGGTGCTGCAGGTCTATGCCAAAAGGCGCGAGGATTTCGCGGCGGAGATCGACCGGACGCTCGGCGAGCTCGTCGATTACCGCATGCCCGACGGCGGTCTTTCCTTCTGGCTGCGCTTCGACACCGATCTTGACCAGATGGAGGCGCGCGCCGCGGCGATGGGTCTTCGCTTCGCCTCGTCGCGGTCGTTCATGACCACGGCCGACGCGCCGCGCGGGCTGCGGATCGGCTTCGCCAGCCTCAACGCGCACGAGGCGCGCACGGCGCTCGCCGCGCTGCGCCAGGCAGCGGGCCGATAGCTGGTCCCCTCGGCCCGGCCAATGTTGGATGTTCTCATATCCACGCTACGGACGGAACCTCTGACCCGTTCAGGAGGGAAGCCATGACATATCGTTTCGCATATCTGCTCGCCGCCGCGGCCCTGCCGCTTGCCGCCGCCGCGCAGGCGCAGCCGGCGCCGGCAGCCGCGCCCGTCGCCGCCGACGCGCCATGGCCAGAGGCCTGGTTCGAGATCTTCAAGCTCGCACCGGGCAAGCAGGAAGAATTCATCCGCCGCATCGCCCAGGCCGACGAGGTCGCGGCAGCGGGCGGCCTCCCGCCGATCCAGCTTTTCTTCCACGAAAATGGCGCCGACTTCGACGTCATCCTGTTCAAACCGGTGACCGGGATCGAACCGACGCCCGAACAGGCCGCGGCAATGGACCGCAAGAGCGAGGAACTCGGCCTGCCGAGCGGGCCGGCCTATTTCGTCGACATCCGCGAGCTGGTTGCCGAACATAGCGATTCCAAGACCTATGGTCCGCTGTCGGCGGCGACATGGCTCGCCAGACTCGACAAGTGGCGGGCCGAAAATCCGCCACGCAAATCCGCGGGTACGGCACAATGATCGCCCGGCGGCGCGTTCTGGCCGTCGCGGGCGGCACCGCTGCCGCGGCGGTCGCGCCCAGCGCCTTCGCCGGTGCCGGCGAGCCGCTCGACATCGCCTATGTCAACGCGCGCGTGTGGACCGGGGCCGGCCCCGACACGCGCACCGACGCGATCGGGATCAAGGGCGACCGCATCGCCGCGATCGGCGCCGACGCGGTGCGCGCGCGCACCGGCAAGCGGACGCAGGTCGTCGATCTCGATGGCGCCTTCGTCACCCCGGGCTTCATCGACGCGCACGTCCATTTCGTCAAAGCCGCGACGATGCTGTCACAGCCGTCGCTGCGCGATGCGGAGAATCCGAAGGAGTTCATCGCCCGCGTCGCCGCCGCCGCGAAGGCGCTGCCCAAGGGACAGTGGCTCGAGGGGGGCAATTGGGATCAGGACCGCTGGGGCGGCGAAATGCCGAACCGGTCGTGGATCGACCCGGTCACGCCCGACACGCCTGTCGCGGTGATCCGCTACGACCTCCACATGCTGCTGCTCAACTCGCTGGCGCTGCGGCTCGCGGGGATCGACCGCAACACGCCCGACGTGCCTGGCGGGGTGATCGAACGCGACGCGCAGGGCGAGCCGACCGGTATCATCAAGGATGCCGCCAAGGATCTGGTGCTGCGCGCGATCGGGGAACCGACACCGGACCAGATCGATGCGGTGACGCGCGAAGGGATCGCGGTTGCGCTCAGCAAGGGGGTGACGCAGGTCCATCCGACCGAGCTTGAATCGATCAGCTTCGATTCGACCCGCCGTCTGCGCGCCGCGGGAGAGACCGGGCTGCGCTTCCGCCATTATCTACCGCTCAAGGACTGGGAGGCGCAGGTCGAGCTGATCGCGCGCGAAGGGCGCGGCGACGACTGGGTGCAATGGGGCGGGTGCAAGGTCGTGTTCGACGGCTCGCTCGGCTCGCGCACCGCGCGCTTCTACGAACCCTATGCCGACGATCCGACGACGCGCGGGATCATCGTCACCGACCCCGCCGACCTCCGCCGCTGGATGGAAGGCGCCGACAAGGCGGGGTTGCAGGTCACCGCGCACGCGATCGGCGACGAGGCCAACGACATCGTGCTCGACACCATGGCCGCCGTCGCCGCCGCCAACGGCCCGCGCGAACGCCGTTTCCGCATCGAGCATGTCCAGCACATGAAACCGCACGCGCTGCCGCGCTTCGCGCAGCAGGGCATCATCGCATCGGTCCAGCCCTATCATGCGATCGACGACGGCCGCTGGGCGGTGCGCCGGATCGGCGAGGAGCGGCTGAAGACCAGCTTCGCCTATGGCTCGCTCGTCCGCTCGGGCGCGCATGTCTGCATGGGGTCCGACTGGCCGGTCGCGCCGATCGATCCGCTCACCGGGCTCGACGCCGCGGTCAATCGCGAAACGCTCGATGGCAGGAATCCGCACGGCTGGCATCCCGAACAGCGCATCACCCTTGCCCAGGCAATGCGGGGCTATACGCGGGAAGGGGCCTATGCGGGCTTCAACGAAGCGCGCATGGGCCTGATCGCTCCCGGCCTGCTCGCCGACCTGGTTGTTTGGGATAGCGATTTTTTTGCTATTGATTCGCATTCTCTGACGAAGGTAAAAGCGCTGCGGACGATTGTCGGCGGCATTCAACGCTTTGGCTGACGATGGTCCCTTCGACCGGACTTTGACGGACCACCTGGACCCCAGCACCTGCGAAAACTGGATGTTTTGAGGTCCAGCCAAGGTCCAATATGGTGCGGTTCCAGTTACAGGCCTGGTGCCCGATCCCGCTCGTACCGGCAGGAGGCTTGGCGCCAATAAGGGGGAATGACCATGGTTGCATGCCGCACTATCGTTCGGGGAACGGGCCTCGCCGCGCTAGGCGCCGCGCTCGCGGCCGTACCGGCGCTGGCCCAGCAGGTCGCGCCCGAGGACGACAGCATCGTCGTCACCGCGCAGCGCGAGAATGAAACGCAGGTCATCCGGCAAGGCTCGCTCGGGGCGCTCGGCGAGAAAGACGCTATGGAGGTCCCTTTCGCGGTCAAGGCCTATAGCGAAACGCTGATCCTCAACCAGCAGCCGCTGACCCTGGGCGCAGTGCTCGAGAATGATCCGTCCGTGCGCACCTCGCTCGGCTTTGGCAATGCCTCCGAGCAGTTCGTGATCCGCGGTTTCCCACTTTACGGCGAGGATATCGCCATCGACGGCCTCTATGGCGTGACGCCGCGTCAGCTCGTTTCGCCCGAACTCTACGATCAGGTGCAGGTATTGAATGGTGCCAGCGCCTTCCTGTTCGGCGCCGCGCCCGGCGGCTCCGCGCTCGGCGGCACGGTCAACCTGCAGCCCAAGCGCGCCAAGGACAGGGACACGAACCGCGTCACCATCAACTATCTGTCGGACTCCCATATCGGCGGCGCCTTCGATTTCGGGCGCAGGATGGGAGCCGACGGCTCGGTGGGCATCCGCATCAACGGCGCCGGCCGCTGGGGCGACATCGCGATCGACGACGAATATCGCAGTTCGGTTGTGCTCGGCGCCGCGCTCGACTGGCGCAGCGACCGCGCCCGCCTGTCGCTCGACCTCGCCTATCAGCGCGCCAAGGTGCAGCATATGCGTCCGATGGTTCAGCTCGATGGCGGCGTGACGGCAGTTCCCGACGCGCCCAGGGCAGGCTCGAACTATGGCCAGGACTGGAACTATACGACGCTGCGCGACATCTTCGGCATCCTGAAGTTCGAATATGACATCAGCGACGATTTCCTCTTCTACGCCTCGGCGGGCGCGCGCGACGCCGCGGAGCGCGGCGTCTACCAAGGCTTCCATGTCGCCGATGCCGCGACCGGCGATGCCTATGTGACCGGATCGAACATCCCGCGGAACGACAACAACGAGGCCGCACAGATCGGTATCCGCGGCAAGTTCGCTACCGGCCCGATCACGCACGAGATCAACCTCGGCGCATCGCACAGCCGTTACATCAACCGTAACGCTTATGAATTCGGGCCGTTCGGAGCAGACGGGACGAACGCGAGCAACCTCTACGATCCGGTGCAGGTTACGAAGCCCACCTTCGACGTGTTCTTCGCCGGCGATCTCGACGATCCCAATCCGGCGAACCGCACGCGGCTGACCAGCTTTTTCGCTTCCGACACGCTCGGCGCATTCGACGAGAAGGTCGAACTGACGCTCGGCCTGCGCCGCCAGCAGATCTTCTATCGCGCTTACGACATCACTGTCGGCGGCGAAACCAGCCGCTACAAGGAAAGCGCCACGACGCCTGTGATCGGCCTCGTGATCCGGCCGAGCGAGCGCTTCTCCATCTATGCGAACCGGATCGAGGGGCTCGTGCAGAGCCCGTCCGCTCCCGCGGGGGTCATCAATCCCACCGAGGTCTTCCCGCCCTACAAGACGAAGCAATATGAGATTGGCGGCAAGGTCGCGCTCGGGCACTTCAACGCTTCTGTCGCCCTGTTCCAGACCGATCGGCCGCAGACTCTCGTTGAAGCCACCCCGGACGGCAATGTCTTCACCCTCAACGGGCAGCAGCGCAACAAGGGCATCGAATTCAGCCTCGACGGCGAGCCGGTGAAGGGGCTGCGCGTCATCGCCGGCCTGTCGCTCACCGATGCGAAGCAGCGGCGCACGGAGGGTGGCGCGACGGATGGACTCGATGCGATCGGCGTTCCCGACTATACCGCCAACGTCAACGTCGAATGGGATCTCGGTTTCCTGCCGGGGGTCACGCTGACCGGCCGCCTGATCCAGACCGGCAAGCAGCAGGTCAATCTGACCAACACGCTCGAACTGCCCGAATGGACGCGCTTCGACCTCGGCGCGCGCTATGTCGTCGCGGCGGGCGAAACGCCCATTACCTTCCGCTTCAACGTCGATAATGTCGCGAACAAATCCTATTGGTCCTCGTCGCTCGGCGGCTATCTGGTCCAGGGACTGCCGCGAACCTTCAAGGCATCGGCGACGGTCGAATTCTGACCGGCTGCACGCTTGCTTCCAGGGGCCCGGCCGGCGACGGCCGGGCCCTTTTCTTCTTCCGGCTGACACCTTGGTCCCCTGGCCTTACAGCAAAGTGGATGTTTTTCGGTCCTTTCGGACAGGCCAATGCGGTGGGATGAGCACGCAAGTCCAGCAGGGGCGCCCGACGCTCCGCCGCAAGATTCTGGCCGTTCACCGGTGGCTGAGCATCGGTGCCGCCATCTTCTGGCTGCTTCAGGCGATCACCGGCATCCTGATCGTCTTTCATTGGGAAATCGCCGACGCGTCGCTTTCGACGCTGCATCGCCCGACCGACCTCGCCGCGATCGAACGGCGCATCGACGCGCTCGCTCCGGCGGAAAGCGGGGCGAAGGTCGGCGCGATCTGGACGTCGGCCGGCCTTCCCGACCGCTATGATCTCTATTTCGAGGATGGCGCGGGCAACAGCCGGTCGGTCCGGATCGCCGGCGACGGCACGATCATCGACGCGCCGCGCGAGGACGAGATCCGCATCATGAGCGTCCTCGTCGGCTTCCACCACGATCTGCTCGGCGCCTGGGGCAGCTGGATCGTCTCGATCAGCGGCCTACTCCTCTGCTCCAATCTTCTCCTTGGCCTCATCGCCGCATGGCCGCGGCGCGGGACCTGGCGGACGGCGCTCCTTCCCACACGCAAGGGACCGGCCGCCGCCCGGCTCTATTCCTGGCACCGCGCGGTCGGGCTATGGGCGGTTCTGCCGGCGTTCGCGATCGCCGCGACCGGCACCATGCTGAAATTCGAACAGGGCGTCGGAACCTTGGTCGGCGCGGAAGAGGTTTCCCTGCCCGCCAATCCGCCCGCCGGCCCACCAGTCGGCTTCGCGGCCGCGGCCGGCGCGGCCCTCGCCGCCATTCCGAACAGCAGCCTCACCAACGTCACCTGGCCGGAGGGGGGGGATGCGACCTATCACATTCTGGTGCGCGCGCCGGGCGAGATCCGACGCGCCTATGGGGGCAGCATCGTCCTTGTCGACGCGAACGACGGCAAACTGCGCGGTGTCTGGCCGATCGCCGATGCTCAGCCGGCGCGCGCCTTCATGAGCGCCCTCTTCCCCATCCACACCGGAGAGGCCGGCGGGCTGATCGGGCGTCTCCTCTCCATCGCCATCGGTCTCTGGCTGATCACCATGATCGTTGCCGGTCTTCTGCTCTGGCTTCGGCGCCGCAGGCCAGTTGCCAGGGCTCGAGAAGCACGGAGTAGCTGACGATCGACGCCGCCCGGCGCCAACCGGAATCCGCGACTATCAGCCTGCCGTCAGTCTCCGACGCTAAGGTGACAACCGCGCGGCGCCCATCATCGGCTCCGTCGCCATAAATCAAGCAAGGGGTGCTTCATCATGCCAATTCGCCATCTGCTTCTCGCGGCAACGGCGCTCAGCCTCGTACCCGCTGCTCACGCGCAGGAGGACCGGCTCGAAGCGCTCGAACGCCGGCTCGCCGAACAGCAGGCGCGCATCGATCAGCTCGAAGCGATGGTGGCGAAGCAGTCGCAGATGCTGGAGCAGGCACCCGTGACAGCGCCGTCCTCCCCCCCCGATGTCGCAGCATCTGTGCCGGCCTCGCCTCCCGCCCCGGGCGCGGTACCCTCTCCGGCCCCGGCGCAGCTTGCCGATGCCACGCCGGCGGCGGATGGCGCGTTCCGCATCCCCGGCCTCGACGTCAGCGGCGACGTGCGGGTGCGGCAGGAATGGAATTTCGTCCCGGGCCGCGACCGGTCGCGCTCGGCCGTGCGCGCGCGGTTGCGCGCAAGCTATGCGATCGACGATCATTTCTCGGTCGGCACCCAGATCGCCACCGGCGACCCCGACGATCCCAACTCGACCGACGTCACCCTCGGCAGTTTCGTCGACGATTTCGCGGTGTCGCTCGATCAGGCGTGGGTGCGCTACAGGAACGGCGGCTTCACCGCCTATGCCGGCAAATTCCCTCAGCTCTTCCAGCGCACCGACATGCTGTGGGACGGCGACGTCTCCCCGCAGGGCGCGGCGCTCGCCTATGGCGCCGATCTCGGCGGCGCGACGCTCGACGCACGCGGAATTTATTTCGTGATCGACGAGGCGGCCGTGGCGCGCGACAGCGACATGCTCGGCGGCCAGCTCGCCCTCGCCGCCCCGCTCGCATCCGATTTCAAGGCAGGGATCACCGGCAGCTATTATCACTACCGGCTGGGGTCGGTCGCGGGCGCCGATGCCGGCGATTTCCGCGGCAACCTCCTTTCGGGCGGCCGCTATCTCTCCGACTTCCATCTGGTCGAAGGGATCGGCACCCTCGGCTGGGCCGGCCCGTCGCCCCGCTGGCCGGTCAGCTTCACCGCCGACTATGTGAAGAATCTCGGCGCCGCCGTGTCGGGCGACACCGCCTTCAATCTGGAGCTCGCGGCGGGACGGACCGCCGAGCCCGGCGACTGGCGCCTGTCCTATAATTATTCGGAGGTCGAGGTCGATTCGGTGCTCGCCGCCTTCAGCCACGACAATATCGACCTGTCGACCAACTATCGCCTCCACGGTGTCGGCCTCTCCCATATTCCGGCGCGCAACCTGCAGCTCGACCTGCTCTGGTATCACTACCAGCCGCTCGATCCCCTCTATGCGGGCAGCTTCGCCTCGACCGAGTGGCTCGACCGCGTCCGCCTTGCCCTCATGCTGAGCTTCTGATGCTGCTCGCCGCCGCGACGCTCGGCCTCATCGGCCTGTCGGCGGACGGGGCGCCGCCCGAAGCCGTCGCCCCTGCCGACCGGCCGCACAGCCACACCCACGCGCCGGGCGAGATCGAGGAGGCGCACGGCTCGCTGCTCCTCCAGATCACCTATACCGGCGAGGTGATGGGCAATGTCGCGGGCGGGCGGCGGCGCGGCGCGCGCTATCTCGACAATCTCGACCTCGTGTTCGAGGCCGATCTCGAACGGCTCGCCGGCTGGACCGGCGCCCAGCTCCATGTCTACAGCCTCTACAACAACGGCCGCTCGATCGGCGACCTTGCCGGCGACACCCAGGCGGTCAGCAATATCGAGACCGGCGTGCGGGCGCTGCGGCTCTACGAAGCGTGGATCGACCAGAAAATCGGTGACGCGGCTTCGATCAAGCTCGGACTCTACGACCTCAATTCCGAGTTCGACACGCTCGATACCGCCGGCTTCTTCGTCAGCAGCCCGAACGGCATCGGCACCGATTTCGCGCAGAGCGGACGGAACGGCCCCTCGATCTTCCCGTCCACCTCGCTCGCGGCCCGCGTCGCTATCGCGCCCGCCAAAGGATGGACGGTGCGCGCCGCGCTGCTCGACGGCGTTCCCGGCGATCCCGACCATCCGGCGCGCACCGCGATCCGGCTCGGTCATGGCGACGGCGCGCTCGCTGTCGGCGAGGTCGAGGCGCCGCTGGGCGAAGGCAAGCTGCTCTTCGGCCATTGGCGCTATACCGCAAGCTTCGACCTCAACGACGGCAGCGGCCGCGCAAAGGGCAACGCCGGCACCTATGTCCGCGCGGAGCTTCCCGTCCTGACCCGCGACGATCGTCGCATCGACGCCTTCGCAAGGCTCGGCTCGGCAAGCGGCCGCTTCAACATGTTCGACCGCTTCGCCGGCGGCGGCCTCAAGTTCGGGGGCTGGATTCCGGGCCGCACCGAGGATGAATTCGGCATCGCCGTTTCTGCCGCCTTCACCTCCGACAGCTGGCGGGGCGCGACCGGCGCCGGTTCGGGCGAGGTCGCGATCGAGACCAGCTACCGCGCGCAGCTTGCTCCCTGGCTGTCGATCCAGCCCAGCGCCCATTATATCCGCCGCCCCTCCGCCGATCCCGCCCTCGCCGATGCCTTCGTCCTCGGCCTTCGCTTCGAGGCATCTCACAGCTTCGCCGGTCTTTGATACGCAGGCTGGATTTTTCCACGCGGTACATTATATACCGTCCGTTATGGAAGTTGAGACCGCCACGACGACGAAAGGACGCCCACGCGAATTCTGCGTCGACAAGGCACTGATCGACGCGCTCCACGTCTTCTGGGCCAAGGGCTATGACGGCGCCTCGATGGCCGACCTGACCGAGGCGATGGGCATCACCAAGCCCAGCCTCTATGCCGCCTTCGGCAACAAGGAAGCACTGTTTCACAAGGCGCTGGATCTCTACGAGGCCGAGAAGCTGGAATATACGCGCGCCGCGCTCGAACAGCCGACCGCGCGCAAGGTCGCCGAATATTATCTGCGCGGCGCGCTCGATACCCATTGCGGCGCGACCGATCCCAAGGGCTGCATGGGCCTGCTCGGCACGCTCGCCTGCAGCCCCGAGGCGGATTCGATCAAGGCCGATGTCGTGCGCCGCCGCGCCTCGTCGCACCGCGCCCTTGTCGAGCGCTTCGAACGCGCGAAGGCGGAAGGCGACCTCCCCGCGGAGATCGACCCCGAAGGTCTGACCAGCCATATGCTCGCGATCCTGCAGGGAATCACCGTGCAGGCGAGCGCCGGCGCCTCGCGCGCCGAACTGGAGCGCCTGGTCGACACCAGCCTTGCCCTGTGGCCCGGCAAATAATTTTATAACGCCCGGTACAAAAATCCTTGACAAGATGAACGGCGGATTTATATACCGCTTAGTACAGATGGTCGAGGCGTCCCGTTTCGCCGCGACGAGCGAAGGGAAGCATCCATGAGCCACTGTCCGTCCAATCCGGTCTAGGTCCGCTAGGCCAGCCATATAACATCGCGAGAATCCGTGTCGGCGCCCATGGGGCGGCGGACGGTTTCCCCATTTCGAAATCTCCCCTCGCCGGGCGCGAGTATGTCCCGGGGCGCCAGCCCCCTTGCGCCCGGCCCCCCGATCCAAGGAGGACCGACCCATGGCTAGCCTTGCCTTTGCCGAGCGTGCGCCACGCGCCGCCGAACCCGCGCCCCTCTCCCTGACTCCCATAGCGTCGAAAGCCCAGAATCCCGAGAACTTTTCGGCGCTGGAATGGTCGGTCGTGATGCTCGCGCGTCACGACCGACCATCGAGCCTGCGCGAACCCGGCCGCGTCGCGAAATTGCTTTCCGCGCTGGTCGGCAATGCCATCAACCGGCAGCTCGCCGACCCGAAGCTCGAGGCGCTGCGCCGCATGGCGGTGCTGACCTGGCATCAAAGCTATGCGGTGCCCAAGAGCGAACTGACGGCCTTCTTCGACGCGGGCTATTCGCCCGATCATTATGAACTGCTCGGCAAGCGCGTCGCGGAAGCCCACGTCGCCCGCCTCTTCCGAAAGTAACCTTCCATGAACATGCTCTCCCCGATCCGGCGCGAGGAGGCGGTGAAGACCGCCCCCGCGCCGGCCTCCACGCCCATGCCGCGCCGCTGGCGCCGTGTCCTCCAGATCGGCCTGCCGCTCGCGATCCTCGTCGCAGCAGGCTATGGCCTGACCCACCGCGAAGGCCCGGCGAACGCCGCGCCGCCGACGCCCGTCGTCACCGTCGCCGCGCCGCTGGTGCGCGAAATCACCGAATGGGACGATTATGTCGGCCGCTTTGAGGCGAGCCGGTCGGTCGAGGTGCGCCCACGCGTCTCGGGCGAACTCACCGGCATTCACTTCACCGACGGCCAGATCGTCCGCAAGGGGCAATTGCTCTTCACCATCGACCCGCGCCCGTTCAACGCCGCGCTCGCCGAAGCACAGGCCGACGCCGCGAGCGCGCGCAGCAAGCTGGCGCTTGCGCGGACCAATCTCGCGCGCGCCGAGCGGCTGATCGTCGACGATGCGATTTCGCAAAGCGACGTCGATCAGTTGGGCGCAGAGGTGCGCGCCGCGACCGCCGCGCTCGCGGCGGCGGAGGCCCGCGTGCGCTCGCGCGCGCTCGACGTCCAGTTCACCCGCGTCCGCGCCCCGATCGGCGGCCGCATCTCGGATCGCCGCGTCGACGCCGGCAATCTGGTCGCGGCGGGCGAGGGGGCGGGCAGCACCCTGCTCACCACGATCAACGCGCTCGATCCGATCTATTTTGCCTTCGACAGTTCAGAGGCGCTGTTTCTCAAGGCGCAGCGCGACCGGCAGGGTGGCCGCACGACCGGACAACAGGTCGAGGTCCGGCTGCAGGACGAAAGCGGCTATCGCTGGAAGGGTCGCGTCGATTTCACCGACAATGCGATCAACGCCCATTCGGGCACGTTGCGCGTGCGCGCGGTGATCGACAATCCCGACTATTTCCTGACGCCCGGCATGTTCGGTAACATGCGGCTGGCGCAGGGCGGAAAGGTAACGGCGTTGCTGGTTCCCGACGCCGCGGTCCGCACCGACCAGGCGCGCAAGCAGGTGTTCGTCGTCGCCAGGGACGGCACCGTCGCCGCGCGGCCGGTCGAGACCGGCCCACTCGTCGCAGGACTGCGTGTGATCCGGTCAGGCCTAACGGCGCAGGACCGGGTGATCGTGCAGGGTATCCAGTTCGCTCAGCCCGACGCGAAGGTGCGGGCGAAGCCGACGACGATCCGGCCGAAAGCGGCTCCCACCACTACGCAGGTCAGCGAAGGGCAATCGGCCGCCGCTTCGCAGGCCACGCTCGCGGGGTAGGACCGCCGATCGCGCCGTCCCCGGCCGGCGCGACGCCCCTCCCCGCCCGATCCCGATATTTGCCGGCCCCGTTGGGCCGAGGAGACTCGACATGCGTCTCAGCCATTTCTTCATCCGCCGCCCGATCTTCGCGGGCGTGATCGCGATCGTCATCACGATCATCGGCGCCTTCGCCTATTTCGGGCTGCCGGTGTCGCAATTCCCCGCCGTCGTTCCGCCGACGGTCACAGTCAGCGCCAGCTATCCCGGCGCGTCGGCCGAAACGGTCGCCGACACGGTCGCCGCGCCGATCGAGCAGCAGATCAACGGCGTCGACAATATGCTCTATCAGTCGTCGCAGTCGACCGGCGACGGGCGACTGACGATCACCATCACCTTCAGGCTCGGTACCGACCTCGACACCGCGCAGGTGCTCGTCCAGAACCGCGTCGCGCTCGCCGAGCCCAGTCTGCCCGAAGAGGTACGGCGGCAGGGCGTCGTGGTCCGCAAGACATCGCCTTCGTGGCTGATGGCGGTCAATGTGCTGTCGCCCGACGGCTCGCTCGACCGCAGCTATGTCTCCAACTATGCGCTGACCCAGCTCAAGGACCGGCTGACCCGCGTCGAAGGCATCGGCGACGTGCAGGTATTCGGCGCGCGCGACTATGCGATGCGCGTGTGGATCGACCCCGGCCGCGCCGCCGAGCTGAATCTGACCGCGGGCGACATCGTGGCAGCGCTGCGCGCGCAGAATGTGCAAGTTGCCGCGGGCGTCGTCGGTCAGCCGCCGTTCGACACCGGCGCCGCGCACCAGCTCAACGTCGAGACGCAGGGCCGCTTCAGGACCGCCGACGAGTTCGCCAACATCATCGTGCGCACCGATCCGAACGGCGCGATCACGCGCCTGCGCGATGTCGCGCGCGTCGAGCTGGGGGCCGAGGATTACGGCGTCAACGCCTATCTCTCGGGCCAGGATTCGATCATCATGGGCATCACCCAGCGCCCCGGCACCAACGCGCTCGCCGCCGCCGAGGGGGTCAAGGCCCAGCTTGTCGATGCGGCGAAGAGCTTTCCCAAGGGCCTCGAATACCGGATCATCTGGAACCCGACCGAGTTCATCAGCGAATCGATGCACGCGGTGCAGAAGACCCTGCTCGAGGCGATGCTGCTGGTCGTCGTCGTCATCATCGTCTTCCTGCAAAGCTGGCGCGCCGCGATCATCCCGATCATCGCCATTCCCGTGTCGCTGATCGGCACCTTCGCGGTGCTCGCCGGGCTTGGCTATTCGCTCAACACGCTGTCGATGTTCGGGCTGGTGCTTGCGATCGGCATCGTTGTCGACGACGCGATCGTCGTCGTCGAGAATGTCGAACGCAACATGGAGCACGGCCTCGCCCCGCGCGAGGCCGCGCATACCTCGATGGACGAGGTGTCGGCGGCGCTGGTCGCCATCGTGCTCGTGCTGTGCGCGGTGTTCGTGCCGACGACCTTCCTCACCGGCATCACCGGCGAATTCTATCGCCAGTTCGCGGTGACGATCGCCACCGCCACCGTGATCTCGCTGATCCTCTCGCTCACCCTGTCGCCCGCACTCGCCGCGCTGCTGCTGCGCCCGCGCGCGGCGCAGGCGCCGGCGTCGGGATGGCGCCGCCATGCCTGGCTGGCGGGCGACCGCTTCAACCGCACCTTCGATCGGCTCAGCGCCTGGTATTCGCAGACCGCGCGCCGCGTCATCGGCGCCCCGCGCAAGGCCTTTGCGACCTATGGCGGGCTGATCCTCGCGACCGCCGCGATCTTCTGGGCGACGCCGGCCGGCTTCGTTCCCGCGCAGGATCAGGGCTATGCCCTCGCCGCGATCCAGCTCCCCCCGGGCAGCTCGATCCAGCAGACCGACGCGGTGCTGAAAAAGGTGGTGAAGAAGCTGCTCGACGTCCCCGGCACCGAAGCCGCAGTGATGTTCGCCGGCTTCGACGGCGCCTCGGGCACCCAGGCGTCGAACGCGGGCGCGGCCTATGTCACCTTCAAGCCGTTCGCGGAACGCGCCGGCACCGACCGCACCGAGCGCAATATCGAGGACGATATGCGCGCGGCGCTCGCCGACGTGAACGACGCCTTCATGTTCGTGATCCCGCCGCCCGTCATCCAGGGCATCGGCAATGGCGGCGGATACCGCATGATCGTGCAGGACCGCGGCGACGCCGGCTATCAGGCGCTCGAACAGGCGGCCGGCCAGCTCATCGGCCAAGCGCACCAGCAGCGCGAGCTCGCCAACGTCTTCACCCTCTACAACACCGCGACGCCGCGCGTTTACGCCGACATCGACCGCGCCAAGTCCGACATGCTCGGCGTCCCGCCGTCGCGGGTGTTCGAGGCGCTGCAGGTCTATCTCGGCTCCGCCTATGTCAACGACTTCAACCTGCTCGGGCGCACCTTCCGCGTCACCGCGCAGGCGGAAGCCGCAGCGCGCGATGATCCGTCGGACATCGCGCGATTGAAGACGCGGTCGAACTCGGGCGAGATGGTGCCGATCGGCGCCGTCGCGACCTTCACCGACAAGACCGGCCCCTATCGCGTCACCCGCTACAACCTCTTCCCCGCCGTCGAGGTGGACGGGGAAACCGCACCCGGCACCTCGACCGGCCAGGCGATCGCGGTGATGGAAAAGGTCGCGGAAAGCCTGCCCGCAGGCTTCTCGGCCGAATGGACCGATATCGCCTTCCAGCAAAAGGCGGCCGGCAACATCGCCGCGCTGATCTTCGCGCTGTCGGTGGTGTTCGTCTTCCTGGTGCTGGCGGCACAGTTTGAAAGCCTGATGCTGCCGCTCGCGATCATCCTGATCGTGCCGATGACGCTGCTCGCCGCGATGGCCGGCGTCAACCTGCGGGGTCTGGACAATAATATCCTGACCCAGATCGGGCTGATCGTGCTGATCGCGCTCGCCGCGAAGAATGCGATCCTGATCGTCGAGTTCGCCAAGCAGGCCGAAGAACGCGGCGCGACGGTGGCCGAGGCCGCTGTCGAGGCCGCGCGCGCACGCTTGCGCCCGATCCTGATGACCAGCTTCGCCTTCATCCTCGGCGTGGCACCGCTCGTCTGGGCGTCGGGACCCGGCTATGAATTGCGCCAGGCGCTCGGCACCGCCGTCTTCTACGGGATGATCGGCGTCACCCTGTTCGGGCTGATCTACACCCCGACCTTCTATGTCGTCTGCCGTATGATCGGCGACCGCATCGCGGCTCGTAGAGACCGCGACGGCGGGTCGCACGACCCCGTGCCGCAGCCCGCCGAATAAGGAGAAAGCGCCGTGCGCATCCTGCTTGCCACCACCGTTTCCGCGCTGATGCTGTCGGCCTGCGCGGTCGGGCCGGACTTCGCTGCCCCCACGCCTCCCCCCGCGGCGTCCGGCCCGCTTCTTTCGCTCAGGGACGGCGTGACGACGAACGCGCCCGCCGACGCCGAGTGGTGGCGGCTCTACAAGGACCCGGTGCTCGACCGCCTCGTCGCCGACGCGCTGGCGGCGAACACCGACGTCCGCGTCGCCGTCGCCCGCATCGCCAAGGCGCGCGCAGCCCTGCGCGAAGTGCACGGCGACCGCCTGCCGTCGACGAGCCTCAACGCCGGCGCCACCTATGGCCGCGCCAGCGAAAGCCAGACGCTGCCCGGCGCCGACCGCGAGGGGTGGCAGGTCGACGGCGGCCTGACCGTCGGTTACGAGGTCGACCTGTTCGGCCGCGTCGCGCGCGGGGTCGAGGCAGCGCGCGGCGACCTCGCCGCGGCACACGCCGACGCCGACGCGGTGCGCGTGACCGTCGCGGCCGAAACCGCGCGCGCCTATACCGACGCCGCCTCGGCGGCCGAACGGCTCGGCGTCGCACGGCATATCGTCGATCTGCTCGACAAGTCGGTCGCGCTCTCCGCGCGCCGCGCCGAAGTAGGGCTGACGACCAAGCTCGACACCGCGCGCGTCGCGGCACTGCGCGATCAGCGCCGCGCCGACATCCCGGCAATTGCCGCGACACGCGACGCCGCGCTCTTCCGCCTCGCGACATTGACCGGCCGCGCGCCCGCCGACCTGCCGCCGATCGCGGGCGAGCGGCAGACGATGCTGCGCCTCGACCGGCCGATCCCGGTCGGCGACGGTGCCGCGCTGCTCGCGCGCCGCCCAGACGTCGCTGCCGCCGAGCGTCGGCTCGCCGCCGCGACCGCGCGCATCGGCGTCGCGACCGCCGACCTTTATCCGCGCATCAGCCTGGGCGGTTCGATCGGGCAGACGAGCAGCGGCCTCGGCGGCCTGTTCGGCGGCGGCGCGCTGCGCTGGCTGCTCGGCCCGCTGATAAGCTGGTCCTTCCCCAATCAGGAGGCTGTGCGCGCGCGCATCGACGGCGCCGAGGCCGACAGTCAGGCGGCGCTCGCCGAATTCGACGGCACGGTGCTGCGCGCGCTCGAAGAGACCGAAACCGCCCTGTCCGCCTATGCCCATCTGCTCGACCGGCGCACGGCGCTGCAGTCGGCGCGCGACCAGGCCGAGACCGCGGTCAGGATCACTCGCGCGCAGCAGCGCGAGGGCGCGATCGACGGGCTCGAGGCGCTCGACGCCGAACGCACCTTCGCCGAGGCCGAAGCCTCGCTCGCCCTCGCCGACGCGCGCATCGCCGACGCGCAGGTCGACCTGTTCCGCACCCTCGGCGGGCGGTGGACCGCCGGCTGACGTAGCTTCGCCATATCGCGATGGCTATAGCCGGGCATCACCGCCATCTTCTTCCATTGCGGCAACGATCTGCGTCCCGACCATATCGCCAAGCATGTTGACCGTCGTATTCCCGATATCGATCACGCGATAGACGCCGCCGACGACGGCCGCGATTTCAAGCGGCAGGTTGAAAGCCTGCACGATGATGAGCACCTTGACCAGACCGCCGCCGGGAATCCCGCCGGACGCCCCCGACAGCAGAAGCGTCACCAGGAGAATGGTTCCATAATCAGGCCAGTTGAAGCTGACGCCGCTCGCCTGCGCGGTGAAGATGAGCACGGCGGCGAGCATCGTCGCCGTCCCTTCCTTGGAAAGCTGGCTGCCCAGCGGGATCGTCAGCGAATAGATATGGCGTGGGAGCTTCAATCGCTCCTGCGCGATGCGAAGTGCGACGGCAAGGCTCGCCATGCTGCTGCAGGTGGCCGCGGCGGTCGCATAGATCGGTCCGGTCGCACGAAGGAAGGGCAGTGGTGATTGCCGCAAGATGAGCGCGAGCAGCAACAGGATGCTGACCGCGAATATCAGCTGCGCGACCCAGATGCCGACGACGAGCAGGCTGAGCGGCCCGAACATTTCCGAGCCGAATTGCGCAGCCGCCCCGGCCGACAGCGCACCGATGCCGACCGGCGCGAACCGCATGATGAGGTTCACGAGTTCGCGGAGCACGACATCGGCCACCGACGCCCCGCGATGAAAGGCAAGCCGGATGTCGGTCGGCGCGAACATCGCCGCGACGCCGAGCAGAAGGACGAAGACGATCAGTTGGATCACGCGTCCTTCGGCAAGCGCGGCAAAGACGTTGTCGGGAACCAGATTGAACAGGAAATCCCCCAGGCCGGGGGCTTTCCCCGCCTCAAGCGATCCCGGCGCCGCAGGAAGCGCGATCCCCGCGCCGGGCGACAGGAGCGCCGTCACCGCGACGCCAAGTCCGATCGCCAGCGACGTCGTCAGCAGGAAATAGGCGAAGAACCGGCCTCCGACCCGGCCGAGTCCGTCGAGGTCGTCGAGGCCGGTAAGTCCGGCGAGCAGGTTCGCAGCGACCAGCGGCACCGCCGCCGATACTCGGAAACATCGCCGTCGTGGAAACGTCAGCGGAGGAAGACGACAGCCCGGGAACGGCTACGCTGCAATATGGCGATGGAACGGTCCGGCGCTTTGCCCTGCGCGACTGGGTCGATTCCGATACCCGGCTGGTGGCGGTAACCGACACCGACGCGACGTTCGAAGCCCATGGCATCGCTTTCACGCTTGCGGTCGAAGAGGCGCGCATGGCGGCGAGCCGCGACGCCGTTCCGACGGCGGCGTCCGGCATCGATTTCAACGCACACCCCGAAAAGGCCCTGCCCGCCATCGCACGGCGCCGGCCGACAGACGCCGGAGACCCGGCGCATATCACAGCCCCTCCCCCGCCACCCAGTGCGCATTGACCAGCCGGCGAGCGAGCGCGCTCACCTGAACGCGGATGTCGGGCACCGCGACCACTTCCCACAGATCGCCGCGCGTCATCGGACCGATGGCGAGGATATGGTCCGACGCCCTGCCCCGGGAGTCGACCACATGCCCGTCACGGTCGATGTCGAGGCCAAGGCGCAGCGCATCGGACCGGATTCGCCCCGCCGCCAGCATTCGCCGGATAAGCGGATCGGACGAACGCAGCAGGTCGCCCTGCGGTCCGGTGCAGTTGATCATCCGTCCGACACGCAGCCGCTCGATGCCATCGGCGCCGCGCGGGCGCCAGTCGACGGCGAGTTCCTCGCGCCCGGCCGACACCTTCGTGATTCTTCCGGCCCGGAAAGCGAGCTGGCCGGAGTCGACGAGCGCATCGATCCGGTCGGCGACCCCGGGCGCGAGGCGATGGCGGTGCACGTCCCAGAAGGGACGCAGGTGCCGCAGGAAGCGCGCGCGCTTGTCCGGCTCGGCAGAGGCCCACATCATCTGGGTGATCGGTCGGATCGAATCGACCACGAGGCGCCAGTCGGTCGCCCGCGCCTCCTCTCGCGCCCAGGCGACGAGGCTCGAAAGCTCGGGCGCGGGCCTGGCGAGCACCGGCTTCGGCCGCGGCAGGCCCTCGACATGACGGTGCGGACGGAGGCCCCGGCGCGACAACGCCGTGATCGGACCCCGGAAGCCATGAGAGACGAGGCGCAGGATCACGTCGACCGCGGTCAGGCCGGTGCCGATCACCAACACGTCCGCATCGGGCGCAAGCCCTCCCTCGAAGGCCGTGGCCCAGGGATCGCCGACATAGAGGCGCGCCGGAAGATACGCGCCCGCGATGCCGAGCGGGTCGTGCGGCGGCAGATTGCCGATCGCGAGTACGGCGCGATCGGCCTCGACCAACCCGCCGTTGGCGAGACCCAGCGTCACCCGCCCGCCCTTTTCCTCGATATCGAGCACTTCGTCACCGATCAGCTTCAGCCGGTTCCCATGGCGCTTCATCGCTGCGGCGAGTTCCTCGCGCAGATAGCGGCCATAGGTCGCACGGGTGACGAAGGCGCTATCGCAGCCAAGGCCCCGCGCCCCGAGCCAGTCGCGGAAATGATCGGGCCGGTCGGCATAGGCGCTCATATTGGCCGCGCGCACGTTGAGCAGATGGGTGCTTTCGGAGCTGCTGTACGCGACGCCCGCACCCACGCGGTTCCGGTCGCGCTCGATCAGCAACACCTCGACATTCGGCTGGCGAAGCAGGTTGAGCGCGAGCATCGTACCCGAAAATCCGGCGCCGACGATCGCGACCCGGGTCGCGGTGCGGAACCGCGGCCGGGGCGAATGAAGCTGCGCTTCGATCAACGCGTCACCACATCGCCTGACACCGTCACCCGTTCCAGCACCCGGTGCGCGGGCCAGTAGTCGCCGACGGCATAATGCTGCGTCGAACGATTGTCCCAGATGCCGATCGCGTTCGGCGACCAGCGGAAACGCACCTGATATTCGGGCACCTTGATCCGGTCGAACAGCAGGCGGAGCAGACGGTCGCTTTCCGCTTCGGGCAGGCCGAGAACGCGTGTCGTGAAGGTGTAGTTGACGTAGAGGACCTTCTCCCCCGTTTCGGGATGGGTGCGCACCACCGGATGGCGGACCGGCGGAAAGGCTTCGGCGAGCTCGGCGCGCTTGTCCTCGCCGACGCGGCCGCCGAAGCTGCGAACGATGTCATGCTCGGCATCGAGCCCTTCGATCCGGTCCTTCACCGGCTGCGGCAATCCGGCATAGGCGGCGGCGGCATCAGCCCACATCGTGTCGCCGCCACGTGGCGGCAGGACGCGGGCACGCAGGATCGAGGCGATCGACGGCCGCTCGCGAAAGGTCACGTCGGTGTGCCATTTGTTGTAGGCTTGGAAGGGCGCAAGCGTTTCGGCGGTGAGCTTGACTCCCTCGACGCCCTCGATGCGAAGGATTTCGGGATAGCCGTCGATATGCGGGATGACCGGATGCCCCTCGAGTTCGCCGAACAGCCGGCCGAGGCGAACATGGCTATCGTGGCCGATGTCCTGGTCGCGAAAGAAAAGCACCTTGTGGGCGAGCCAGGCGTCGTGAAGCCATTCGGCCTCCGCCGTGCTCAGCGGCCGGTCGAGGTCGAGGCCGGAAACTTCGGCGCCGATGGTGGGGGTGGATGGCGTGACGACGATCCCGAGTGAAGCGGCGCGATCATCGATCGTCGGATCGATTGTCCTGGTGGCCATGACGGCATCTCCTTGAACGAAGCCCCTGACCGGTCGACTCGCGGCGTCCCGACGGTTCCAGTTTAAGACAATTGGTCAGTTGACACTAGCGGGCGCCATTCCGTCTCACGGACGATAGGGGATGGCGTCGGGCAGGACGACGCCGACCCGTTCGGCATAGGCCTCCCATGCCGCGGCGAGCGCCTCCCGGCGGTCGGGTTCGGAAAGCGAGAGGTCGTACGTCTCGCCCGGATCGCGCGCGATATCGAACAGGCGCCACACGCCGTCGCCGATGTCGGTGATTTTCCAGTCGCCCTGCCGCCAGGCACGCGAGCCGAACAATTCGGTCCCGATCCCGTCGTCGGGGCCATAGGTGCGCGCTGCCGCATCGCGGAGCCACGGCACCCATGACCGGCCGGTGACCGGCCGCACGTCATGGCCCCCAACGCGGGTCGCCGATGCGTCGATTCCGGCAAGCCCGAGCAGCGTCGGCGCGATGTCGGCGACCGACAGATATTGCGTTTCCGCCCGCTCGCGCCGCGGGATGCCCGCGCCGCTGATGAAGGCGACCGTGCGCGTGCCGCCTTCGGTCGCATAGCCCTTGGTCAGCCACGATGGCGCGGTCGCCGCCTGCGCCCATCCCGCGCCATAGGTCAGATAGGACGTCGCGGCGCCGCGATTGGCGTAGCTGTTGTCGGCCTGCTCGACGGCGCGCGCGAGCATCTGCTTGCCCGGCGTCCCGGTATCGAGCGCCTCGGCGCCATTGTCGGCGAGAAACAGGATCACCGTGTCGTCAAGCTCCCCCGACGCGCGCAGCGCCGCGATCACACGGCCGATATTCTGGTCCATCCGGTCGACCATCGCGGCATAGATTTCCATGTTGCGCGCCGCGAGCCGCCGTTGCCCGGCGTTCAGCGAGTCCCAGCTTCCGTCGCGGTTGCGCGGCGTATGCGCGGCGACATCGGCCGGCAGAAGGCCGAGCGCGCGCTGGGCGGCGAGGCGCCGCTCGCGCAGCACGTCGAACCCTTCGTCGTAACGCCCCTTGTAGCGCGCGATATCCTCGGGCGGCGCCTGCAGGGGCCAATGCGGCGCCGTGAAGGCAAGATAGGCGAAGAAGGGCCGCTTCGATGCGTTCGCCTTCGGTGTCTCGGCGAGGAACGCGATCAGCCTCGAGGCGAAGTAATCGCTGGAATAGAAATCGGCGGGCAGCTTCGTCACGTTCTTGCCGTCCTCGCGATAGGTCGAGGCATGGGGATCGCCGGGATCGATGTCGGTTCCGAAATGATTGTGCCCGCCCTGCAGCAACGCGAAGCTGCGCGCGAATCCGCGGGCGTGGGGATCCTGATCCCCGGTCAGCCCGAGGTGCCATTTGCCCGAAAAGAGCGTGCGATAGCCGCCGGCGGCAAAGCGTTCGGCCAGCGTCGCGACGTCGCGGCGCAGATAGCCTTCATAGCCCGGCTTGCCCTGCTGGTTCGGCCGGATAAGCTCCGCCATGGTGCCGAGCCCGGCGAGATGGTTGTCGGTCCCCGACAACAGCATCGCGCGCGTCGGCGAACAGGTCGGCGCGGTGTGGAAGCCGGCGAGGCGGATGCCCGCGAGCGCGAGCCGGTCGAGGTTGGGCGTGCGGATTTCGCCGCCGAATGCCCCGATGTCGGAATAGCCGAGGTCGTCGGCGACGATCAGCAGGACGTTCGGCCGCCGCTCCTGCGCGGCAGCGGGCGGCGCAATGGCCCCGGCCAGCAGGACGAACAGCAAGGCGCGGATGCAGCGGATGGCGGTCATGCGGAAACTCCACGGAAAGGGCCGGCGCGCCGCGGGCGGATGAAACCCGGGCGCGCCGCAGTCTGGACCGGCGCGGACGCAAGAAGGGAGAGGAGAGCAGGCGCCGGTCCGTTGCCTGTCAGGCCGGCTCGTACTGAACCGCCTTTTCCTTGCGCACCGTGCGGCTCCGGCGCCCGTCGATCGCGACCGGCACCTCGCCGGCGATCGTCGCGCGGCGCAGCGTCCGGCGTTGGAGCCCGAAGTCGGCTGTGGCGCGGTGCTGGGTTGCCTGATTGTCCCAGATGGCGACGTCGCCCGCACGCCAGCGCCAGCGCACGACATTCTCGGGCTTGGTGATATGGTCCTGCAGCGTCTGGAACAGGCGCGCGCTGTCGGCCGCATTCAGCCCGACGAACTGCTTGACGAAATGACCGAGCAGCAGGCTGCGCTGGCCGCTGACCGGATGGACGCGCACGACCGGATGCTCGGTCTCGTAGACGGTCGAGGCAAAGACGTTGCGGTGCTGCGCGATCCGTTCTCGCGCGGTCTCTCCATCGGGCGCCGACTGAAGGATCGACGCATAATCGTAGAGGTTGGTGTGCGTCGCCCAGAGGGTGTTGACCAGCTGGCGCAGCACCTCGGGCAGCCCTTCATAGGCGGTTTCGCCGTTCGCCCATTGCGTGTCGCCGCCCGCTTCGGGGATGGTCAGCGCGCGCAGGATCGACGCCCTGGGATAAGCATCGACGAAGGTCACGTCGGTGTGCCAGCTCGACGCGGCATAGCCTTCCCTGCTGTCGAGTTCGAGCAGGGTGCGCGAGCCTTCGGCGACCGGCACCGTCGGGTGCGCGACGGGATCGCCGAGCAGCGCGGCGAAATCCTCATGCTCCCGGTCAGTCAGGTGCTGCTGGTCGCGGAAGAAGAGCACCTTGTGCCGCACGAGCGCGGCCCGGATCGCCTGCACCGTCGCCGCGGGCAGGTCGCCCGAAAGCTGCGCGCCGTTGACGATGGCGCCGATGGTGCCCGTCACGGGTGTGACGTCGAGCGGGATATTCCTGTCGCGGGCGTTGGCATAGCTGGTGTGAAGGTCCGTCATGATCGATCTCCTGAAGTTGCGACGGCGGGGGATATTCGACGCGGGGGCGGCGAATGGTGGGGCGCACGCGGCGCGAAAGAAGGCGGGACGCGCATCACAGCTTCGTCCGCAGCGTCAGGCCGATCGTGCGGGGTTCGCCGATCAGCGCGGTGACGATGCCGGTCGCGCCGGGCATCGCTCCCAGCGTCTGGAAATAATCCTTGTCGAACAGGTTGCGCGCCCAGACCGACAGGTCGAGCAGGCCGTCCTCGGTGCGCAGACCGATGCGCGCATTGGCGATGCCGTAGCCGGGCACGTCGGCATAGATGCTGTTGCTCGACGAGGTGTTGAACGACGAGCGATGCGAATAGTCGGCATGGGCATAGGCCGACAGGCCGCGCCCTCCAAGCACGCCCAGCGGAGCCGAGACGTCGCCGCCGACCGTCCAGGTGAATTTCGGCACGCCGGGCAGGCGCTTGCCGGTCAGGTCCTGGTTGCCGCCCTCGTTCGCCCGCTCGGGTGCCTGCGGCGCTTCGGGATAGCTGAGATAGGTGGTGTCGGTATAGGCCAGCGAACCATAGAAGCTCACCCGGTCGGCGGGCGCCGCCAGCAGGTCGACCTCGACGCCGCGCGATCGCGCACCGGGGATGTTGGCGATATATTGGCGATAGTTGATTTCGGATACCTGCTCGAAGATCGCCGTCTGATAATCGGTGATCTCGGTCCAATAGGCGGCGGCGTTCAGCGTCACCGCCCTGTCGAGCCATTGCGACTTGACCCCGATTTCGTAATTGTCGACCGTTTCGGGCGCGACGTCCGGGTCGATACCGGTCGGCAGATTGGTCAGGTTGAGCCCGCCCGACTTGTTGCCGCGCGCATAGCTTGCATAGACGAGCAGATCGTCGGTCGCCTGCCACGACAGCGTTGCCAGGCCCGACAGACTGTCGTCGCTGAAGCCGGTCGAATAGCTGGTCTCGGGACTGAACAGATTGCGGATGTTGATGACAGCGGCGGCCAGCGCGTCGGGCAACGTCGCGAGGTCGGCCCCCGCCACCCAGACCTGACTGAACGACCCCTTCTTCTTCTCGTGCGTGAAGCGCAGGCCGGCGGTCAGCGTGAGGCGATCGCCGATTTTCCAGTCGGCCTGGCCGAAGAAGGCCAGGCTCTTGGTCTGCGGGTCCGACCGCGGATTGACTTCGAAACCGTCGAGCGCCAGCGCAGCGATATCGGCGGGCACCGTCGGCAGGAACCAGGCGGGCGCCGCACTGCCATAGCCGGTGCGCCCCGACCCGCGGATGATCTGCCAGAAATAATAGGCGCCGACGACATAATCGATCGGGCCACCGGTATCCGAGGCCAGCCGGAATTCCTGGCTGAACTGGCGCTGCCGGTTGCTGAGCTGCGCGAGCGTGACGACCGGCAAAGAGCTCGAATCGCCGTCATTCGCCGGATTCCAGTCCCACCAGCGATAGGCGGTGATCGAGGTCAGCTTCGCCCCGTCGAGGCTCCAGTCAACCTGTCCCGACACGCCATAGCCGTCCATGTTCGACTGATAATGGCTGTCGGCCTCGCCCACCCGCGCGAAGGGATCGATGGCCGGGAAGGCATAGCCCGGAAAACGCGCGACCCGCTCGGCGAAATTGTCCGGGATGGGCGTACCGTCGGCATAGGTATCGAAATAATCGGCGAAGATATTAAGGACGTGGTTCTGCTTCTGGCGCGCGAAGTCGCCGATGATCCGCACCTCAAGGTCGGCGGAGGGCGTCAGGAGCAACTGCCCGCGCACGCTCCAGTTCGAATAATCCTGCGCGCGCGCGTGCTGTGTGACATTGTAGAGGAAGCCGCGCCGTTCGGTCACCGAACCCGAAAGCCGCACCGCGAGCAGATCGTCGACGAGTGGCCCGGAGGCCGAACCGCGCAGCTGGTAATAGCCATAGTCGCCGACGCTCGCCTCGCCCGAGAATTCGGGGTCGAACCCCGGCTTTCGCGAGCTGATGTTGATCGCGCCCGAGGTCGTGTTCTTGCCGAACAGCGTGCCCTGCGGCCCGCGCAGCACCTCGATCTGCTGAAGGTCGACGAGGTCGAACTGCGACTGACCGAGGCGGCCGTAATAGACATTGTCGATATAGAAGCCGACGCCGTTCTCGAGCCCGTCGTTGGTCAGCGCGACATTGCTGCCGAGCCCGCGGATGTTGATGTTGGTGTTGCGCGGGTTGAAGCTGAACACCTGCAGGCTCGGCACGAGCTGCTGCACCTGCGACAGCGTGTAATTGCCCGTCGCTTCGAGCGTGTCGGCGCCGACGACCGACAGCGCGATCGGGACGTCCTGCGCGCTTTCGTCGCGGCGACGCGCGGACACGATGATTTCGGCGCTGTCATAGGCAGTGGCTTCGGTCTCTGCAGCCGCCGTATCGGCTTCGGTGTCCGCCCAAGCGGGGGTCGCGGGCAGCAGCAGCGCCGCCCCTAGCAGAAGTTTCAGGCGATGGTCGGGAGAATGGCTGGACATTATCGTTTTTCTCCGGGCAAGGCGCCCGGCCCCTTTCTGGATGAATGGTCGGTGACGGCGCGGGGCGCCGCGCCGGATCGGTCGCCCGCCCCCTCGACGCCCCACAGCGCGCGGGCGGCGCTGCGCAGGGACGCGGGATAGCGGGCCAGATCCGACAGGTCGGATCGGGTCAGCAAAGGCATGGTTCACCTGCCGCCGGCGCTGACGCGCGCCGGACGCAAGGCCGCATGGCGCCCAGGCGAAAGGGAGGCGCGGCCGGGATGAAGGGATGGGTCGACGACGGGCGCCCGGTGCGGTCGGTCCGCTACCCGGCGCGCGCTATCGTCGGCGCTCGTCTATGATTTTCTGTTACACATACGCATCGCAATACCCCTTCTGGGGGAACGCAATGCCTGGCGCTGTCGCCCGAGCATCACGCGCTTTAGCCGTTGGTAACGCGGAGCAAGCTGCTTCCCGGTCAAAAGCCGCGGGTCGATGGGGAGAGCCGTCGCTCGTCTCGACCAATTCCGAACAACAAACTCAACTTAAAAGATTGATTTTGGATTCGTCAACATCCACCCCGCATCTTTGCGACGAAGAAAATCTTTCAGGCGGCCAGCCGAGGCTTGCCGGGCGTCAGAATCGCGGGAAGGTGGGCAGCGGATCAGCCATCAGCATCAGGAAGCCGTAGCCGCTCGCCAGCAGGAGCAGCCCCCCCGCCGCGGTGACGATCAACTCGGCGCGCAGCCGGCGCACGAGCCAGGCCCCGACGGGCGCTCCCACGCCGCCGCCGATCAGCAGCCCTGTCGCCACCACGCCGAAACTCTGCCAGCCCAGCGTTCCGATGAAGCTGGCGGCGATGGTGACCGTGACGAAGAATTCGGCGGCGTTGGTCGTGCCGATCACCCGGCGCGGCTCGCCGCCCTGCGCGAGCAGGTTCGCGGTGACGACCGGCCCCCAGCCGCCCCCTCCCGACCCGTCGAGCGCGCCGCCGACCAGGCCGAGGCCGCCGACGAATTTGAGATCGCGATAGGTCTGCGGCCGCCGCGCGCCGCGCCACATCAGATAGAGGCCGACCGCGCCGAGATAGGTCAGCACCACCGGCCGCGCGACGGCGGTGTCGAGATGGACGAGGACGAAGGCGCCGATCAGCCCGCCGATAATGCCGGGGACGACGAGGCGCCGGAACAGCCGCCAGTCAACGTTCCTCTGCAGCGCGTGGCTGAGCCCCGAGACGCCGCTGGTGAAGCTTTCCGCCGCATGGATCGCGGCCGACGCCGACGTCGGCGGCATGCCGAGCGCAAGCAGCAGCGCCGCGCCGACGACGCCGAAGGCCATGCCGAGCGCGCTGTCGATGAGCTGCGCGGTGAAGCCGATGAGGATGAAAGGGAGCAGCCCCGCAAGCGACAGCTCGGTCCCGGGAATCATCGCGCGCGCTCCTGCCGCTTGCGCCTGCGCGTAAGCAGGAAGACGGCCGGGAAAGAAAGGGCGAGCAGCGACAATGCACCGGCGACCAGCGATCCCGCGCCCGCCAGCCATGGCAGGATCGCGGCCCAGATCGAAACCGCGAGCAGGGTGAGCAGCACCTGTTCCTGTTCGATGGCGCCCCCGGGCGCGGGCGGCACGCCGCGGGCGTCGGCGTGCAGATGTTCGAGCCGGCTCGCGACGAGGCTGTGCTTCTCGATCCGGTTCGATGGCACGAGCGACGTGAGGAGCGACGCCACGCCCGCGCCGATCAGCCGCACCCCCGCGGCGCGCGCGAACAGGTGCCGCTCGCCCAGCCTGTCGCTGATCGCGCGCAGGCGCAGTCGACCGCCGAAGACGAGATCGATCAGCGCGTCGCCGGTGACCGCCTTGATCGGACGCGCCTGCAGCGCGTGGCTCGCCTCGATCCAGTCGAAGACAGCGTCGGGCACGTCGATCCCGCACGCGCGCTCCAGCCCCTGGAAACCCGGCGCCGAATTGGCCTCGCAGATGCGATAGCCCTCTTCGTCGAACAAGATGTCGATTCCCGCCACTTCGAGCCCCAGGGCATCGGCCGCCCGCACGGCGAGTTCGGCCATTTCGCCGGTCGGGGTGTGCGCGATGCCGACGCCGCCGAGCGAGACGTTGGACTTGAAATGCCCCGGCGGCGCGCGGCGCTCCATCGCCGCGATCACGCGCCCGCCGATGACGAGCACGCGCACGTCGCGGCCGTGGCTCGACCGCACATAATGCTGGAACAGGAAATCGGCCTTCGCCTCGGCGCTGGCGAGCAGGCCGGCGAGGTCGGCGAACTGGTTGCGGTCCTCGCATTTCAGCACTCCCGTCCCGCGCGTGCCGCGGAGCGTCTTGACGATGACGGGAAAGCCCAGTTCCTGCCCGATGACGTCGGCGTCGATCGGGAATTTGCCGAGCATCGTCGCCGGAATCGCGAGGCCGGCGCGCGCGAGCCGCTGCATCGTGTGCAGCTTGTCGGCGACGAGGTCGATCGTCTCGGACCCGTTGATCAGCCGCACCCCGCGCCGCTCGAAATGGCGGAGGACCGCGAGCGTGAAATAATCGGTCTCGGCGCCCGTCCGGCAGAGGATGAAATCGGGCCTTTTGAGCGAGCGCCCCTCATAATGCGCCGACCAGTCGTCGTGCGGCGCGGCGACGATGTCGAAACTGTGCGGCTTCAGCACCTGCAGCACGATCCCGCGCGCCGCGGCGGCTTCCTTGAAGCGCAGGATTTCGGGAACCTCGGGCAAGGCCGGGTCAAGGTCCCTGTGGAAGAATATCCAGCCGCGCAACGTCCCTCTCCTTCGTGTCGCACCGCGACCTGCCATGCGCTTCGTCGCGCCGGCCCCGCCCGGCGACGAGACGGGCGGGCATTGCGACGCTTTGCGACTGTAAAGCGAATCTATGCTTGACGGCAATATGTCTACCGATCAAATTGAGATTGCAGCCGGACATGACCCGAACCGGCTGGCGATTCTTCCGGGTCCGCGGCTTTTGATCGGGAAGCAGCTTGCTCCGCGTCACCAACAGCTAAAGCGCGCGATGCTCAGGCGACAGCGCCAGGTTTCGTGTTCCCCTCAGCAGATGATGAGGTGATACGATGCACATGCTTTCATTCCCATGCGTCGGCCGACGGCTCGAATCGAACGGTCCGGAACCCGGCCGCGACGGCTGACGTCCGCTCGCGGCACTCGCATCCAGCCTTTCATCCTTTCGTCGACCTGGGTCGGACGGCGCGCGATCGCGCGCCCTTCGCCCGCGCTAATCACAGGAATCTTCCGATGACCGTTCAAACCCTGACTCACGACAATGCCCACAAACTTTTCGACGTCACCCCGCTGCAGCCGAGCCTCGGCGCGCTGATCACGGATATCGACCTCGCGCAGCCGCTCGACCGGCCGACATACGATGCGCTGCGCGCGGCGCTGCTCAAATATCGCGTGCTTTTCTTTCGCGACCAGCATCTGACGCGCGAGCAGCATATCGCACTCGGCGCCGCGTTCGGCGACCTCGAAGAGCATCCGGTCTTTTCGCTGCCCGACTATCCACAGATCCTGCCGCTGATCTCGGAAGAGCTGAAGGAACGGTTGCCCGGCGGCTATCGCCGGACCAGCGACGGCAACTGGCACGCCGACACCACCTTCCGCGCCGAGCCGTCAGCGGCATCGATTCTGCTCCAGCACGTGTCGCCCTCGCTGGGCGGAGACACGGTCTTCGCCAATGCCGTGGCAGCCTATGACACGCTCGACGAGGAGACGAAGGAACGGATCGACGGCCTGACCGCGATCCACGACACGCGCACTTTCCTGCCATTCCTCGACACCGAGGAAAAGCGCGACGCCTTGCAAAAAGCCTTCCCGCCCGTCGAGCATCCGGTCGTGCGCATCCATCCCGAGACCGGCGAAAAAGTGCTTTATGTCAATTCGGTGTTCACGCGCCGCATCGTCGGCCTGCCCGAAGCAGAGAGCGATGCTCTGCTCGCGCAGTTGTTCAATCAGGTCAAGCGCCCCGAATTCCAGGTCCGCTGGAGCTGGCGTCCCGGCTCGATCGCCTTCTGGGACAATCGCGCGACCCAGCATTATGCGGTTCCCGATTACAGCGAGGCGCGCCACATGGAGCGCGTCACGATCGTCGGCGACCGTCCGGTCGGCCCCGGCGGCGCCTGAGTCCGGCAAAGAAGGCTTCCTCGATGGCATCTCCCCTTTCGCGGCGCGGCGTGCTCGTCGCCGGCGCACTCTTCGCGCTCGCGGCGTGCAGCGGCGGTGACGGCGGCGCACCGGACGTGACGCTCAAGGTCGCCGATCAGCTCCACGCGCTCAAATCCTCGCTCGATATCGCGGGTGAAGGCCGGCCGGCCGGTTACCGGATCGAATGGTCCAATTTCCTCGGCGGCCCGCCGATCATCGCCGCGCAGACCGGCGGCTCGGTCGACGTCGGCTGGATGGCGGAAACCCCCGTCATCTTCGCCCAGGCGGCGGGCAGCCCGATCAAGGTCGTCGCGGTCAGCCAGTCGGCGACCGCCGACGGATCGGGCTTCGCGCTGGTCGTGAAGCCCGGCTCGCCGATCCATTCGGTCGGGGACCTCAAGGGCCGGACCGTTGCCTATATGAAGGGCACCGTGCTGCAATATTTCGTCGCGCGGCTGCTCGAACGAGAGGGGTTGTCGCTGGACGACATCAGGCCGGTGCAGGCGACGGGCTTCGGCACCGGCCTGCTCGACAAGGGCGCCGCCGACGCGATCGTTCTGACCGAACCCTTCCTCACCCAGCTCGAGGACAGCGGGAAGATCCGCATCATCGCCACCGGCGCGCGGCCCAACACGCCGGGCTTCATGTATCTGGTCGCGTCCGACGCGGCGCTCGCTGACCCCGCGAAGGCGAAGGCGATCGGCGACCTCGTCGCCCGCGCCGCGCGCGCGCAGCGCTGGCAGCGCGAGAATGTGACGAAGGCCGCACCGGCGATCGCGAAGCGCTACAATGTCGATGTCCGTATCGCCGAGCGGATCATCGCGCGGTCGCCGCAGCATTATACGCCGATCGACGCCGGCGTGATCGCCGCGCATCAGGACGAGGCCGATCTTTTCTCGCGGCTCGGGCTGATCCGCGGGAGGCTCGATACGCACAAGGTCTTCGACACGCGCTACAATGCCATCGCCGCGGCGCAGGAGGCGGGAGCATGACTGAGCCCGCCCCCCTACCCGCCGCCGCCGACCCCGGTCGCCTCGTCCAGCCGGTCGTCCGGCCGGCGGGGCGGCGGTCGGAGCGATTGTCCTTTGCGCGCCGCGCGGCGGGGCCGTTGCTCGTCGTCGCGGCCTGGGCGATCGCGACGAGCGCGGGATGGATCGACCCGTCGATCCTCCCGTCTCCGTCCGGCCTCGTCCAGGGCTGGAAGCAGCTCTGGACCGAACAGGCGCTCGCCGCGCAGATCGGCGTGTCCCTGACGCGGGCGACCGTCGGCGGGGCTACCGGAATCCTGCTGGGACTGATCCTCGGCACCGTCGCCGGCCTCTCGCGGCTCGGCGAGGAGTTTCTCGATGCGCTGCTCCAGATGCTGCGCACCGTCCCTTTCCTGGCGCTCGTGCCGCTGTTCATCGTCTGGTTCGGGATCGGCGAGGCGCCGAAGCTGCTGCTGATCGCGCTCGCGACGATGTTCCCCGTCTATCTCAACAGCTATGCGGGCGTCCGCAACGTCGACCGCAAGGTGATCGAGGCGATGCGCAGTTTCGGCCTGTCCGGCCGGCGGCTGGTGAGCGAGGTGGTGCTGCCGCTGGCGCTGCCGCAAATCTTCACCGGGCTGCGCTATGCGCTCGGCATCTCGGTGCTCGTGCTGATCGCCGCCGAACAGATCAACGCCTCGGCCGGGCTCGGCTATCTGCTCAACAGCGCGCAAATGTATCAGCAGGTCGACGTCATCCTGATCTGCATCGCCGTCTACGCCGTCCTCGGCCTCGGCGCCGACCTGATCGTGCGGACGCTCGAACGGATTTTCATGCCATGGCGTGCAGGCATCGCCGCCCGATAGGAGATTTCGCATGTCCACCGCCCTTGCCTGTTGGCGCGCTGCCGAAGACCACGCGGCGCAGCCGCTCGATTTTTCGCGCGCGCCGGTCGCGGTCCGCGTCGCACAGGTCAGCCGTATCTTTTCGGGGAACAGCGTGCTCGACAGACTCGACCTCACGATCCGCAGCGGCGAATTCGTCGCGCTGCTCGGCGCGTCGGGCAGCGGCAAGACGACGCTGTTGCGCATCCTGGCCGGGCTCGACGCGCCCGACGGCGGCGAGGCCGGGGTGCCCGAGGCGCGCACCGTCGTCTTTCAGGAGCCGCGCCTCGTCCAGTCGAAGACGGTCTGGAAGAATGTCGTCATCGGCCTGCCACGCGAACAGGCATCGCGCGCCCGCGCCGTCGCGGCGCTTGCCGAGGTCGGGCTCGACCACCGCGCCGACGCCTGGCCCGCGACGTTGTCGGGCGGCGAAGCGCAGCGCGCGGCGCTCGCCCGCGCGCTGGTGCGCGAACCCAAATTGCTGCTGCTCGACGAACCCTTCGCGGCGCTCGACGCGCTCACCCGCCTCAGGATGCAGCGGCTGATCGGCGACCTCTGCCAGACGCACGGGCCGGCGACGCTGCTGGTCACCCACGACGTCGAGGAGGCGATCCTGCTTGCCGACCGCATCCTGGTGCTGCAGGCGGGGCACATCGGCTTCGACACCCGCGTCCCGCTGCCGCATCCGCGCCGCGCCGGCGGCGAGGCGTTCGACACACTGCGCGACCGCCTGCTCGCCGAACTCGGCGTTCCCCAGTCCGAATGATTCAGAGCGAGACGATCATTTGATCGATCAGGTCGAAGCGCTTGCAAAGGAGCATCGGCGGTCGCTCATAATCGCGGACGGTTCGGCCTATCCGCATCATATCGGTTTCGCGCGCTTCCGGCGATCGCCGATATGTTCGCTGATGCACTCGACGGCTTGGCCGCGAATGGCGCCGATGGCAATACGCGGGCAGAAGTCGACGAGGCTGCCGAAATGGGCGCCTTTCCAATCGCACTCGGCGGCGGCAACCTGAGCCGACATTTGCGATCGCTGCTTATCCGTCCGCTTCGTCCAAGGCATCGAGTCCTGCCGCGAGCGCGCCCAGGGGGCCAGCCATCGTTCCCAGTCCGGGCGGGCCAAGGCGGCTGTCGAGCTGCTCGGCATAAGGCGCGAGCGATCCATAGGCGGCGATATTCGCGGCGAGGGCCGCGCGCAGCTTCGGAAACAGCCATTGCCGCGAGGCCATCACGCCGCCGCCGATCGCGATCCGCTCGGGCGCCGCAGTGACGACCAGATTATGCAGCAGTCCGGCGAAATCGTGGACGAACAAATCCCATTCGTCGCCCTCGTCGGGAAGCTCGTGCGCCGGTCGGCCGAACCGCCTGGCGAGCGCCGGCCCGGAAATCAGCCCCTCGACGCAATCGCCGTGGAACGGGCATGAGCCGGGAAAATCGTCGCCGGGCGCCCGGCGCACGCGCATATGCCCCGCCTCGCCATGCGCCACGCCCTGCACCGGCCGGTTGCCCGAGATCAGCCCGACGCCAACGCCGGTGCCGATCGTGATATAGCAATGGGTCGATAATCCCCGCGCGGCACCCCAGCGTTGCTCGGCAAGCGCGGCGCCGACCACGTCGGTCTGGATCGCCGGCGGCTTGCCGTAGCGCGCGGCGAGCCGGCGCGTGAGATCGGTCCCGGTCCAACCGGGCTTGGGGGTCGCGCTGATGGACCCGAAGCCGGGGCTGCGCGGATCGAGGTCGAGCGGACCGAAGGAGGCGATGCCGAGCGCGTCGAAGCGCCAGCCGTCGAGCACTGTCTCGAGCGCAGCCAGCGTCGTCGCGGGATCGGTGGTGGGCACCATTTCGCGGGCGCGAATGTCGTCGGGCCCGGTGCCGAGGATCGCAACGCATTTGGTGCCGCCCAGTTCGAGCCCGGCGATCAATGGAGAATATGTCATGGAACCTCCCGAGCCAGTGGTGACGAAAATCCGGTCCGCCCCGAACGGCGATCAGGCCCTGACCGCTTCCGGCCTGCCGGGCTCCACGACGTAGCGCGCCAGCGTGCCGATGCGGCCGCCCGGGGAGAAGACCTGGTCGACGACGCGCAGGTCGGCGTGCCAGATTTCGGGTTTGACATCGAACAACAGATAGCCGCGCTGGTCGTGGATCATCGAGATATGCGGGTTGGTCGCCGCGCGCGGATCGGGGCCGATGGGATGCCCGTTGGTGCTGATCGAGCTGACCGACGTTCCGTGGAACTCAGGCGCGACGGGCGGGCTCTCCAGGTCTCCGCGACGCGACGGCAGGTTGCCGATGAAGAACATGTGGCTGTCGCCCCCGGCGATCACGACATTCTTGCCGCGTTTCCCGATCATCCCGACCAGCCGCTCGCGTGCGTCGGGATAGCCCGTCCAGTTGTCGTAACCGTTCGAGGGCACTTTCTGCGCCGAGCGGTCGAAGGGCATGACAAGACCGCCGAGTCCCAGCAGATTCCATGCGAAAGCGGGCGTCAGACCTTCGCCCAGCCAGCGTTCCTGCGCATGGCCCAGCATCGTGTCAGGCTCGTCCCGCGTGTCGACGCAGTTGCCGTCACCCGGCCTTTCGCAAAGGCGGATGCTGCGGTAGCTGCGCTTGTCGAGGACGTGAAGGCGCAGGAGTCGGCCGAAATCGAGCCGGTGATATATCCGCGGCGATCCGCCATGGGGGAACTGGGTCATCCGGACGGGCATATGCTCGTACCACGCCTGCATCGCGGCGGCGCGGCGGAGCAGGAAGACTTCGCGGGGCGTGCTGCCGTCATCGAGATCGCCCGCCCAGTTATTCTCCACTTCGTGATCGTCGAATGTCGACACGAACGCCGCGGCGGCGTGGGCGGCCCTGAGATCGGGATCGACCTTGTAGAGCGCATAGCGCTGCCGATAATCGTCGAGACTGTAGAGCTTGTCGCTGTTGTGATAGCGCACGAGGGGCGCTTTGGCGGCGGCCGCCGGGCTGGCGGTCTTTCCCTCGTAGATATAGTCGCCGTAATGATAGACGAGATCCAGGTCGGCTTCCTGGCTGATATGGCGCCATGCCGTGAAGAGCCCGCGTTCGTAATGCTGACATCCGGCCACCGCTATCCGCAACCGGTCCAGCGCCGCTCCGGCGGCGGGCGCCGTGCGAACGGTGCCGGTGTCGCTCGGAATTCCGTCGACGACGAAGCGATACCAGTAGCGGCGCTGGCTGCGCAGGCCCTCGACCTCGACATGAACCGAATGCGCCAGTTCCGGGCGCGCCAGCGCCATGCCGGTACGCACGATCCTGTGGAACGCTGCGTCCTCGGCGACCTCCCAGCCCACCGGCACGGCCCCGGCCGGCATACCGCCATGGCGTTCGAGCGGCTTCGGCGCGAGGCGGGTCCAGATGACAAAGCCGTCAGGCGCCGGATCGCCCGAGGCGACGCCCAGCGCGAACGGATCGTCGAGAAATTTCGGCGCGGCGAGCGCGGGCGCGCGCGCCAGCGCAGCGAACAGCATAGCGTGCCCACCGGCGTGAAGAAGGGTGCGGCGGCTGAACGGATATCCGGTCATAAGGCAATGCTCGCTCTGCTCATCCTGAAGGATGTGTTCGGCAGCGTCCGGCCATCGTCGATCCCCGCGGGCGCGCGTCGCATCGGTCAGCCTTCGACGTAGCGGGCCATGGCCACGCCCACCCCTTCATCCCAGACGAGATGCAGCGCCTCCGCGAACGCGGCGACGAGCGCGGGATCGTCCACGAGATTTCCGTAGATCGCACGCATTCCGATCCATCTGGCGGGATCCTGCTTCGCCGCGCGCGCTGTCGCCGTCAGCAGCTCCCAATCGGGATCGTTCGGGGCGATCGTGCGGCCTTTGGGGTCGGTGCCGTAGCAATAGCGGCACCACAAGGCGCTGGCGAGGATCAGTCCTTTCGGCATGACGCCCCTGGCGATATTGTCCCGGATCGACGGGATGATGAACTTCGGCTGCCGGTTCGATCCGTCGAAGCAAAGGCGGCGCGCGGTGTCGGCGATTTCGGGATTCGAGAAACGCTGCAGAATGAGTTGCTTGTAATCGTCCAGATCGTGCCCTGGAACGGGCGGGACGATCGGCACGATCTCGTCGGTCTCGATTTTGTCGACGAAGGCCGCGATCCTATCGTCGGCCATCGCTTCGTGGACATGCTCGATTCCCAGAAGCTCCGCCGGATAGCCGATGGTCGCGTGGCCGCCATTGAGGATGCGGATCTTCATCGTCTCGAAATCATGGACGCGCGGGCTAAAGGTAACGCCGACCTTCTCGAGGGCGGGGCGACCTGCCGAGAAGCTGTCCTCGATCACCCACTGGCGGAACGGCTCGCACGTCACCGGCACCGGATCGTCGCCGAGACCGAACGCCGCCGCCATGGCGCGCTCGCGCGGGCCGGTCGCCGGCGCGATGCGATCGACCATGGCGTTCGGAAAGGCGACATGGGCGTCGATCCAGTCGGCGAGGCCGGGATCGGACAGGCGGGCCAGCCCCACCACCGCGGCGCGCGCGACATCGCCGTTGCCGGGCAGATTGTCGCACGACAGCACCGTGAACGGCACGACACCGGCGTCGCGGCGAGCTCCCAGCGCCGCGACGATCGCTCCGAAGGCGGTCGCCGGGCGATCGGGCGCCGCGCCGTCGGCGGCGATCTCGGGGGCCGTCGGGTCGAAGCGGCCGGTCGCCGGATCGATGAAATAGCCGCCTTCGGTGACAGTCAGCGAGACGATGCGGATTTCCGGCCGGCGCATCGCCGCGATCAGCGGGCCGTTCGCGGAATCGACTTCCACGAAGTCGATCATGGCACCGACACGGCGCGCGCGCTTGCCCCGAGGGTCGAGCTCTATGACCGTCGACAGCCAGTCCTGCGCCATGAGCGCCTCGCGCATCCGGGCATCGGCCGGGCGCACCCCCGCGCCCACGATCGCCCAGTCGTGATCCTCGCCCAGAGCGAACAGATCGTCGAGATAGGCCGCCATATGCGCGCGATGAAAATTGCCCAGCCCGATATGCACGATTCCCGGCGTCAGGCGCGCGCGATCATATCGGGGCTGGGCGACGCTCATCTCACGCTCTTTCGGAAAGCCGGGCCATGGTCACCGAGCAGCACTGACCGCGGGATAGGTGGTCAGTTCGATCGGGGCCGCCGGGGCGACGACATTGTCGAAATCGACCACCGCGCCCTGCGCGATCAGCGTTTCGCGCAGATGCTCGAAATTCATCGCCGACATGCTGTACCCATGCTTGACGCTCAGAGCGGCGGCCGTTCCTGCGCCTTGACCCATCGCCATGCAGGTCGCCATCACGCGAACCGAACCGAAACCGGGACCGTCCGCGCTCAGGCAGCGGCCCGCCGTGACGAGGTTGACGCTGCCGCGCGGCACCAGGCAGCGGAAGGGAATATTATATTCCTGCCGCGGGATGACGAGGCCGTTCTGATCGTTGCTGTCGCTCGCGTGGATGTCGATGACGTGCGCGCCTTTCGCGATGGTGTCGGGAAAGGCCTTGGGAAACAGGATATCGTCGCGTTGCAGCTCGTAGAGGCCGACGATGTGATAGGATTCGCGCACCCCCGTCTGGATGCCCGACTTCGCCAGCCAGCAGTCGCGAAATTCCGGGAACTCGCGGCGCAGTATCTCGATGATGAGCTGCAGATTCTCGCGCAGGCTGCATTCGGTCTTGGTGAACCACTCGGGATCGCTGGCGTCGGTCGCCTCGCGGAGTATGTTGATGCTCACCATGCCGTCGTGGAAGAATTTGTTGATCCACGGACCGCCGAAAATCGGAATCTCGCCCTTTTCGTTGAGTTCGAGCAGCCGGCCGCGGATCATTTCAGACACCGGCAGCATCCCGTCGACGGCGTCACGGAACAGATAACCGAGCGCGTCGGTATCGACACCGCCCAGCTGGAACCAAAGCGTCGCCGGCTGCAGCACGTCCCCCTTCGTGGTCGGGAAGCCCGCCGCGCGCGCGAGATCGGCATCACCGGTGCAATCGACGAATACCTCCGCCTCGTACGCGACGCGGCCCGCCTTGTTCTGCACGATGACATGGGTGACGCGGTCGCCCTCTACGACGCAGTCCGAAAACCAGGAATGATAGAGCAGCGTCACCCCGCTTTCCAGCAGAAGGCGCTGGGCGGCGAGTTTCAGTATCTCGTCGTTGACAGGGAAATTGCCGCTCTCGAGCGTGACGTTTGCGCCACCGAGCTCGGCGGCTTTCTCGAGGAGCTCAAACGGAATTCCACCGATATGCTGTTTGCCGAAATGACGGAATTCGCTGATCGGCGTCACCAGCGCGCTCGTCGCCATGCCGCCGACGAAGCCATAGCGTTCGATTAGCAGTGTCTTTGCGCCGTTGCGGGCCGCTGCCACGGCAGCGATCAGGCCGGCGGGGCCGCCGCCACAGACGACGACGTCGTAGCTGCCAACGATAGGCACCTCGCTGCTTGGCACGCTGATCGACGCATTTTGCTTGAATATCGAGGACATACTTCTTTCTACTGGCCAGTTTGGGTCTTGAATGGGGCGTTCGGCTGTCTGCGAGCCATGGCCTGAATTCACTCAGCTAATGATGATGATAGTGCCGCGCCCGCTTCACCGTTAACGGCGGGCATCACATGATGAACCTCGCGTCCTCCATACCACCAACCGCATCTCTGCCAAGCAGTTAGATATCGATAATGTAACCCTGCCATACGCCCGCATGCTAGTCAATGATGCTTTTATCATCATGATTTATTAGGATATAGTTGAAAACTCGTAGATCGATGGCCTCCCATGAGAATTGCCGAAAATGCAATTGTGCGATAACGATAATGTTAGTTCTGCGTGCCGTGATGGACGCTAGACTTATCCTTCAAGGAGGTGCGTGCATGGCGGAAGTAAGCAGGGGGCGGCGTCAGCCCACGCTTCAGGATCTTGCGAAGGTCGTGGGGCTGACGGCGAACACGGTATCACGCGCGCTGAACGACAGGTCGGGCGTCAGCGCGACCACCCGCGCGTTGATCAAGGCAGAGGCCGAACGTCTCGGCTACGTTCCCAATGTCCATGCCCGTTCGCTCGTCCTCGGCTCGCGCAAGACGATCGGTGTGATCGTCAGCAACATCTCGAACCCCTTCTTCTCGGATCTGGTCAGCGAGGTCGAGCTTCAGGCGCAACATGCCGGCTACACCGTCCTGCTGCTCCTTTCCTACGAATCGGCGGAGCGCGAGCGCGATGCCATTGACCGGGCGTTGCGATCCGGGCTGGATGGCCTCATCGCGGCGCCCGTGCAGGAGCGCTCCACCGCATGGACGCCGGTGACCAAGGCGGGCATTCCTCTGGTCCTCGTCAGCCGCGAACTGCCCGAGCTGGGGGTCGATTTTTACTCCACCGACAACGAGGCGGGTATCCAGCTCACGACCGATGCCGTCCTGGCCCGGGGCGCGAAGGACGTCGTGCTGCTCGACGAAGACATGCCCTTTTCGACCATCCGGCTTCGAACCGAAGGATTCCGGCACTCGCTTGAGCGGCACGGGCTTGCATTCGACCCTCGATACAATCTCGCGCTCATCCCGCCCGCACGGTCGTTTCGCGTTTCCCAATCGTGGCATGCCGACGACGCATATCGCGTCGCCGCCGACTTGCTGGATCGCGGCCGGCGCCCGGACGCCTTCGTCGTCGGGGACGATTATTACGCCCTCGGCCTGTACCGCGCGCTGCGCGAGCGCGACATCCGCATTCCCGACGATGTGATGGTGATGGGATGGGGGAACCTTCCCTTCACGCGATTCATGGAGCCGCCGCTTTCCACGTTGCGCCTGCCCTTCGAGGAGGTCGCACACCGGGCGACGCGTCGCCTTCTCGACCGTATCCAGGGCAAGGCCGACGACCGGATCGTGACGGAGCGCATTGTTCCCGAGCTCGCGATCCGTGCATCGACCACGCGCTGATCAGGCGCCGGTCGCGGCCGCACGCCTTGTTCTGCTCCGCCCGATCACCAGGAACAGGATCACCGCGGAGACCGGGTGCAGGATCGCCAGCCCGGCGAAGAGCGCGATATAGTCGAACTGGGCGAGAATCGATCCGGCCAGCAGGTTGAGAACGAGCGACGTGCTGGCGCCGACCGCGCCGAGTATTCCCACCGCGGAGGCATTGACCCTGACGGGAAACAGGCCGGCCAGGAGGACATTATACCCCACGAACCAGGCCTGACAGACCGCGACGACCACGGTGATGATGGCAACTGCGACGAACGCGCTTGAAGCCATGGTGATGAGGGCGCCCAGGGGCATCAGAGCGGCACTGAGGGCGAAGATGCGAAGCTGGACGCGGATGGGATCATGTCCACGCTCCGTATAGCGGTCGACGAGGCGGCCGAGCATGATGCAGACCAGCACCGCGACGATGTAGGGGATACCGCCGACGAAGCCCAATTCGGACAAGGACAGCCCGGCGCGCTCCTGCAGATAGCCGGCGCTCCAGAAAAGGTAGAAATACCAGACCGGGTCGCTGATCATGCGCACCGCGACGATCGACAGGAATCGTTTGTCCCTGAGCAGAGCCCTGACGGATGCAGAATCCTCGTCGACGGTTTCGGGCAATGGTGACGGAGTGTTCGGCACCGGCTGCGTGGAAGAGGCGTGCCCGGTGTCCGTGACCCACCACAGGATCGCGACGACGATCCCGATCACCCCTGGTATAACGAACGCCGCGCGCCAGTTGATGCCCGTCGCCAGCAAGGCGATCAACGGCGGGGCGAGGATGGCGCCGATATTTCCGGCAGGTGTCGCGATGCTGATCGCGAGGGCGCGGCGTTCGATGGGAACCCAGTTCAGGATGGCGCGCTGAACGACCGGAAATGCGCCCGGTTCTGCGGCGCCCATCAGCACCCGGGACGCGGCGAGATGTCCGAAGCTATGGGACAGACCCGAGGCGATGTTCGCAATTGACCAGCCGATCGCGAACACCGTCATGCACACCCGCGTGCCGACCCGGTCGATCAGCCGCCCGCTCACGACGTACATGACGATGTAGGGCAACATGAACGCGAAGGTCAGCAGCGAATAGGCCTCGTCGTCGAATGCGAGCTGCGTCTTCATGACCGGCTTGAGAATGGCCAGCGTCTGCCGATCGAAATAGTTGAGAACCAGTAGCGCCATCGCAAGGCCGATGATGAGCCACGCTTTTCGGGGCATCTTCTTTGCCGCTTTGGTGTCGGCGGTCGCGGTCGGGGCTTGGGTCAACTGACGGGTCCAATCGATTGAGGGTGACGTGCCGGAGTGTAGGCCTTGGGCATGACGCGTATTGCGATCTCATCGTTCAGGTCGAACGATCGAGCAAGGAATGCGGTCGCGATCCTGACGATACCCGACATGATCGAGGGCTTTCCGTTGCCGAGGCGAGGCGTGTCGCGCGTTCGGCAGGTCTTGGGGCGGGGCCAGCGCCGGTCGGGCGACCGATGCACCGCGGCTGGCGCACGGAAGGTCATGCCACACGGTTCGACAGACGACATGATGTTCATTGCCGTACCCTTCATCGGCGTCGCGTCGACGGCGCGAAGCGCAACCACGGCGCCAACGCGTCGCGCTCGCTCACGGAGCAGCAGGAACGCACCGCCTCGAGAGCACGCGCACCGCCTCGAGCGCGCGCGCACCGCCTCGAGAGCACGCGACGTGTCGAACGGCGACCGCGATGCAGGCGATGGCGTCGGTAGGAAAGCATGCGTGTTACCAGCCAATCGTTCTCGCCTCCGTCTGTAACATTATCGTTATCGTAAATTGATATAGATGATCTGTCCACAGGATGATTCGTCACTGCATAAATGGCATAAATCTGTAATAAATCCGTGTGATAGCAAGGTCGTTGACTATTAGAGCTTGATCTGGCAGTTTTACATTAACGATATCGTGAACTCGACATTGCACGATACGGAAAGGGTTTTCAGGCCGGGCACCCCCACCGGCCACGGCCTGCAACGTGGAATGCTAAGATTATCTAATAAACACAAAACTTTAGTGGAGGACGCAATGGGATCGAAGACAAGCCTGTTTCTCGCGACATCGACTGTTTCGATGTTGATGGCATTTGCCACCCCCGCCCTTGCCCAGCAGGCGCCATCGCCCGACGGCGGGCTTTCCAGCGACGGAGATGGCAGACAGGCGAGCGGCGGAGAGGCAATCGTCGTCACCGGCTCTCGCATCGCCCGGCCCGAACTCGAGTCTCCGATGCCGGTCAGTGTCACCAACATGGAGCAGGCGCTCGACCTCGGCCGGATCAGTGCCATCGAGGCGCTGGAACTCGACCCGGCGCTGGGCACCAACCAGAATCTCAGCAGCGACGTCAGGGGCTGGGATGCGGGAATCGCGGCGGTCAACCTGCGCGATCTCGGCACCAACCGCAGCCTGACGCTGATCGACGGGCAGCGCCGCGTGTCCGGTTCTGCGCGATCGTCCGCGGTCGATATCGGTATGATACCGGTGAGCATGATCGATCGGATCGAGGTCGTGACCGGCGGCGCTGCGGCGATTTACGGCGCGGACGCGGTGACGGGTGCCGTCAACATCATCACCAAGCGTGACGTCGAAGGCCTGCATATTTCGGCCCTGTCCGGCATTTCCGAGCAAGGCGACGCCGCGAAATATCTGGTTTCGATCGCCACCGGCGGCAAATTTGCCGACGGCCGGGGTTCCTTCTCGATCGGCGGCACCTATTCGCAATCCAATCCGCTGATCTACACCGACCGTTTCGACTGGCGCGATTGGCCGACTTATCGGGCAAACCCGGACAATACCGGCATCAATGACGGCATTCCCGATCGGGTACTCGCGCCGAACACCCGGCAGCTCTATTTTGATTATGTGCCGACCTATTGGCTGAACGGCCAGCGCTACATGGTCGAGAACGGCAATGTACGCGAATCCAATTGTGACATCGAATATAGTCCCGGGCAGTACGCCGTGTGCGATGGCGGCGACGGCAGGAACCTGAGCGACCGCGATCAATTCCGGGGTGGGCTGAAATCTTTGGCGCTAATGGGCCGGGTCGATTACCAGATCACCGACGCCATCGAATTCGGCTCGCATTTTTCCTATTCGCGCCAGAAGTACGACGGAACGTATAATTATTGGCGCGACGACAGCCGGACGACCTATTTCTCCGGCCCAGTGCCGGGCGGGCGCGGCGCCGTCGCGCAATTGGACAATCCCTATCTGCCCGATTCCGTCCGGCAGGTGATGCTCGATAACAATCTGACGTCGCTGTATATCGATCGGACCTATGGCAACTTTCCCGAGCGGGAAGAAGATCACGACCGGGAAAGCTACACCATCGGCTCCTCGCTCAGCGGAAAGCTGGGCTCCCGGTTCAAATGGGAGGCCTTCTGGCAGTACGGCCGCGTGACCGACAACGTCACCGAAGCGAACGTTCCCTGGAAATCGCACTGGATCGCCGCGCGCGACGCCATCGCCGATCCAGTGACCGGCGACCCCATCTGCCGCGATGCCGTGGCTCGTGCGCAGGGTTGCGTGCCATTCGACATCTTCAGCACCGAGCCGGCGACCGAGGCGCAGATCAAGTGGGCGATGGCCGACCGGCACGAGCGGCGGGTCAACACGCAGCAGATCTATGGCGCGAATATCAACGGCCCCCTGTTCGCGCTTCCCTATGGTGATGTGTCGGTCGCCGTGGGTGTCGAGCATCGCAAGGAAACGCTGAAGACGACGGACGATCCGCTCGCGCTCGCCGGCGAGCTAGTTTACGGTGCCGGTCCGTCCGAACACCCTGAACTCGACGAATCGTTCAATGTCAGCGAGGCGTATGGCGAAATCGTAGTCCCAATCCTCAACGACCTGCCGTTTGCCCGGCGGCTCGAGATCGAGGGCGCCTATCGCTATTCCGACTACAGCACTGTCGGCAGCACGCATGCCTGGAAGGCGGGAGCCATGTGGTCGCCCGTGGATGGCCTCAGCTTCCGCGGCGTCCTCTCACGAAGCGTCCGCACGCCGAATTTCGGCGAGCTTTACGAGGCGAAGGTCGAGACACTCACCGGCGCCTATACCGACGCCTGTTCGCTGGCGCTGTATTACGCTTCCGAGACGCGGGCGGCGAACTGCAAGGCGCTGGGGATCGACACCCCCTTCGAGACCCCCAGGATCGGGCCGGTCGTCGTCACCGGCGGCAACCCCGATCTCAAGCCTGAAACCTCGAACAGCCTGACACTGGGCGCCATTCTGCAACCGCGCTTCCTGCCGGGCCTCGATATCACCGTCGATTATTGGGATATCGACATCAAGAATGTCATCACCCAATTCTCCTATGCCACCCTTATCCGGCTCTGCGTCGATGCGCCGACGATCGACAACCCCTATTGCGCTCGCGTGACCCGCGATCCGGTCACCGGTTATGCGACACGGGTCGAATCGAACCAACTCAACGCCGCGCGACTCTATGCGCGCGGTGTCGATATCGGGGTGGGCTATCGTCGGCCTGTGGGCGAGGGCACGCTCAGCCTGTCGTTCAAGGGGACCTACCTGCTCGACAAGGTGACCGAAACCACACCGGGAATCCCGGAAGGGGACGTCGTCTCCGATGGCGCCTGGGAGAATCCGAGGTTCCGCGGCAACCTGCTGATGTCGTACAAGATCGACGACCTCAACATCGCGCTCAACACGCGCTTCATCAGCGCCGCGACCTATGAACTGAACACCGATTCGGATGAGGCCTATCCGCGGCAGCATATTCCGGCGAAGGTGTATAACGACCTGTCCGTGCAATATGATATCGGAGGGAAATATCAGTTCGGTTTCGGCGTGAACAATATCCTCAACATCATGCCGACCCATATGCCGACGATTTATCGCGACGACAGAATCTATGGCGTCGTTGGCCGGTATTTCTTCACCACGATCAAGTTGAATTTCTGATCCGAAGACTGGAATGGCAAGCGAGGGGGAGCCTCGCTTGCCATTCGCAATGAGGAGAGCCGAGGCATGATCCGATCCGCCATTGTCGTTGCGGGGGCACTGGCGCTCGCTTTCCCGGCCGCCGCACAGGCTGCGCCGCGCGGCGCCAAGACCGAGGTCGTGCGCGGCGTCGAAGCGCGGGCCAAGCTGTCGCAAGTCATCAACGATCAATTGTTCAGCTATGCCGAGGTCGGTTTCCAGGAGCATGAGACCGAACGCTATCTGACCGCTCTGCTGGAAAAGCATGGATTCGCGGTCGAGCGTAACATTGCGGGCCTGCCCACCGGCTGGGTCGCGCGGTGGACGAACGGCACCGGGGGTCCGGTGATCGCGTTGGGCAGCGACATCGATGGCATCCCGAAGGCGAGCCAGATGCCCGGTATTCCATGGCACCAACCGATGGTCGACGGCGCGCCGGGCCATGGCGAGGGGCACAATAGCGGCCAGGCGATGAACATCGTCGCGGCGCTGGCGGTGAAGGACTGGATGGTCCGCACGCATACGCCCGGAACCTTGGTGATCTGGCCCGGCGTTGCCGAAGAATTGCTGGGCGGCAAGGCCCGTTTCGTCCGTGCCGGTGTGTTCAAGGATGTCGACGCGGCGATCTTCAGCCATGTCAGCAGCCAACTCGCGACCGCCTGGGGCCAGCCCAACGGCACCGGCATGGTCAGCGTTGAATACACCTTCGAGGGCGAGAGCGCGCATGCGGCCGCCGCCCCGTGGCGGGGGCGCTCGGCGCTCGACGGCGTGATCGCGATGGCGGACGGTTGGGAGATGCGGCGCGAGCATCTCCGCCCCGAGCAACGATCGCACTATGTCATCAGCGAAGGCGGCGACCAGCCCAACGTGGTGCCCTCCGAAGCCAAAATCTGGTTCTATTTGCGCGAGATGAATTTCGACGCCGTCGAAAAGATGCTCGCGACCGCGGACGCCGTTGCCGACGGCGCCGCCACGATGACGAGCACGACGGTCAGCCGGCGGATTCTGGGCGTGGCGGCGACGCAGCATTTCAACCGACCGATGGCGGAAGCCGCTCACGCCAATATCATCGCGGTCGGCTTGCCCAAGTGGGACGCCGACGATCAGGCGTTCGCGCGCGTGGTGCAGGAAAATGTGGGCGCAACGGTGACGACCGGGCTGCCGACAAAGCTGGCGGCGTTCGGCCCGCCGCCAAAGGAACCGAAATCGGCAGGATCGGACGATATTGGCGATGTAAGCTGGACCGTACCCACGATCACCATCCGCTATCCGGCCAATATACCGGGGCTGCCGGGGCATAATTGGGCAAACGCCATCGCGATGGCGACCCCGATCGCGCACAAGGGCGTTCAGGCAGGGGCCAAAGTGATGGCGATGACGATCGTCGATCTACTAACCAAGCCGAATCTGCTGGCGGACGCGAAGCGCTATTTCCGCGAGGTGCAGACCAAGGACCAGCATTATGTTTCGATGCTGGCGAAGGACGATACACCACCGACCTGGCTGAATGCCGAAACCATGGCGCGGTACAAGCCCGAGCTTGCGAAGCATTATTACGATCCGCAGCAATATGGGTCGTATCTGGAGCAGCTCGGGGTCCAATGGCCGACGCTGACGGGCAGGCCGGCGAAATAATGTCCTGTCGAACGGCATAGATCACGCTCGACGATGTTGCTGAAACGCCATCCGCTCGCACGTGCCGCCCAATAGCGGCACCTTTGTGTCAGGATCGCTAACAACCCATCCGCGACAGCCCCTCGCCTCTCGAACGCGGCTGGGGTCGATCGAAACGGATCAGCGAAGGAAATAGCGCCGGATGTCGACGACGCCTGTATTTACTCGCCGCCGCCTGCTCACGAACGCCGCGCAAGCCGCGTCGGTAGCAGCCGCGGCGATGCTGATGCCGCCCAATGTGCAAAAGCTGATGGCGCAATCGCCCCGGCGCCCCGGCACGCTGAAGGACATCAAGCATGTCGTTCTGCTGATGCAGGAGAACCGGGCGTTCGATCATTATTTCGGCATGCTGTCCGGCGTGCGCGGTTTCGGCGATCCCGATGCGCAGATGCTGTCCACCGGCAGGAACGTCTTTCATCAGCCTGATGCCGCGAGTCCGGACGGCTATCTGCTGCCGTTCCACCTCGACACCTTTTCGACCAATGCGCAGAAACTGCCCTCGACCAGTCATGAATGGACGGTGCAGCATCAGGCGTGGAACGGCGGCAGGATGGATCGGTGGCTGCCGGCGCACCGCGCGGCGGACGGGGTAAATGGTCCCTATACGATGGGTTATTTCAAGCGCGAGGATATCCCGTTCCATTATGCGCTGGCCGAAACGTTCACGATTTGCGACGCCTATCATTCCTCGGTGATCGGGCCGACTTGGCCGAACCGTTTCTATTATATGACCGGCATGATCGATCCGGAGGCGGCGGCCGGCGGGCCGGTGATCGAGAACATCATGCCGCCCGGCGGATTTCGCTGGAAGACCTACCCCGAACGATTGCAGGACGCCGGGATCGACTGGCGCATCTATCAATATGGCGAGATGGGGAAACGCCCCAACAACATCTTCAAATATGTCGCACGGTTCCGAAACGCCGCGGCCGGTTCGCAACTGGCGCTGCGCGGGTTGCCGGACGCCGACGAGGACCGGTTCGCCCATGACGTACGCCATGATCGGCTGCCGACCGTCTCGTGGCTGATGCCCTCCGCCGAGGGGTGCGAGCATCCCGATTACATGCCGGCCGCCGGCGCCGATTTCATCGCCCGCCGGCTCAACGAACTCGCCGCCAACCCGGATGTCTGGGCCAAGACGGTTTTCATCCTCAACTATGACGAGAATGACGGCCTGTTCGATCATGTCGCGCCCCCCGTCCCCCCGGCCGGAACGCCGCATGAATTCGTCGGCGACGTGCCGATCGGCGGCGGCTTTCGCGTGCCGTGCATCATCATATCGCCCTGGACGGCCGGCGGTTGGGTATCGAGTGAGCCATTTGACCATACGTCGGTCCTGCAATTTTTGGAGCGGATCACCGGCGTCCACGAGCCCAACATCAGCGACTGGCGTCGCCGAACTTTCGGCGATCTCACCTCCGTTTTCCGGTTCCATCATCCTGCGGCCAGGCCACCGGTCCTGCCGAAGACGGAGGAGTCCTTGACGCTCGCCAGAAATAATGCGGCGACGTTGCCCGCCCCCTTTATTCCGGATTCGAGTCAGCAGGTCCCGGTGCAGGAGCGGGGCGAGCGCAAGCGAATTCGATAAATATCAGGATGGACAGGGCGCTGCGGCCCAGCATGAGGAAGGCGACATGAGCGAGACGGACGAACCTCTTTCCCCGGAGCGCCGCCTGTTGCTTGGGGGCCTCGCCGCAACGGTGGGCGCAGCGGCAATGGGCGATGCGGGAGCGCCCTCCGCGCGTGCGGCGTCCGCCGCGAGGCCGGTCACCGATGCAGCGCTACGCGATGCAATCGACACGGTGGTGATAATCTATGCGGAGAACCGCAGCTTCAATAACCTGTTCGGCGACTTCCCCGGAGTCGAGCAACCGCTTTCCGGAGTGCTGCCCGAGCGCTATGTCCAGCGCGACCGTGACGGCAGGGTGCTGAAACAATTGCCGCCGATATGGGAAGGATTGGTGCCGCACCGGCAGGTCGTCGAGCACCGCGAATATCTGAGCGACGAGACAGTCTACGCGCCGCTCGCCAACGCGCCGTTCGCGCTCAAGACGCCCGAAGGCGATCCGCTGCCGCATGGTCTTGTCACCCGCGACCTGATCCACGCATTTTACAACAATCAGCTGCAGATCAACAGCGGTCGCAATGACGGCTTCGTTGCATGGGGTAACAGCGGCGCGCTCGTCATGGGCTATTATGCAGACAATGCGGCCAACCTCAGATTGTGGCAGATCGCACGCGAGTTTACCTTGTGCGACAATTTCTTCATGGGCGCCTTCGGCGGCTCGTTTCTCAACCATCAATATCTGATCGCGGCGCGCCCGCCCTATTATCCAAACGCCGACAAGAGCCCGGCGAAGGAGCGCATCACCGTGCTGGACGGGAACGACCCGCACGGCATCCGCCCCAGGCAGACCGCCCAATCTCCAGCCAGCGCAATGGATGGGCCAGTGCGGTTCGTGCCCAATTCGCTGACGCCGGATTTCTATGCGGTCAACACGATGCTGCCGCCCTACGCTCCGAGCTATGATCTCGATGCCAAGCGGCCGGGTTATACGGACTGGTCCAGCGCCAAGACGCTCGTGCCCCAACACCACGACACGGTCGGCGACAGGCTTTCGGCTCGCGGGGTCGACTGGGCCTGGTACGCCGGCGGCTGGGGCGCGGCTCTGGCCGGGCATGGCACCGACGCCGAATTCCCCTCGCGGCCCAACTTTCAACCTCACCACCAGCCGCTCAACTATTTCGCGCAGTTTGCCCCCGGCACGGCAAAGCGCGACCGGCACCTGCGCGATGGCGGTCTCGGCGAAACGGCGCGAACCAACAGGTTCCTCGCGGATGTCGAGGCGGGGCGCTTACCCGCGGTCAGCTTTTACAAGCCGCAGGGTAACCTCAACATGCATGCCGGTTATTCGGATGTTGACGCCGGCGACCGCCATATCGCGGGTGTGATCAACGCGTTGCGCAACGGCTCACAATGGGAAAAAATGCTCGTCATCGTAACCTTCGACGAAAATGGCGGGTGGTGGGATCATGTCGCGCCGCCCAAAGGGGATCGCTGGGGCCCCGGGACGCGTATTCCCGCGATTGTCGTCTCGCCCCATGCGCGCCGCGGCGAAGTCGATCACACGATCTATGACACTGGCTCTATCGCGCGCTTCCTCACGCGGCGCTTCGGGCTGAAAACGCTTCCGGGATTGATCGAGCGTGAGCACGCGATGATCGCCGCCGGTGGGTCGCCACCAGGCGATCTCACAGGCGCGCTCGCGCTTGGCGGATAATCAGAACGTCCGGCTCCCCGGGCGCCAGACCGTGAATCACACGATCGCGGCCCGTTCCCTTGCGCGGTTTCTCCAGTCTGCGGCTGCACCCACAACCCCGATCGCTCGCCGTCGAGAGCGTAATCGATCGGCAAGTCTGCATGGACAATTGTTCACGCGGTGCGGTCGGTGAAGATCACCCGACGGCCGCCTTACCGTCATGGGAGGTTCTGGAACGTCCTGAAAAGAACAAATGGTGCCCGGGGGCGGGATCGAATAGTACACCAAAACGGCGGATTTCTCATACAAATCAACAATGAGATACCGCTAGAACCATCATAGGAACCATCACATTTTCTGGCAAGTGCTGGACGATCCTGGAACGTCATTTATTTTAATTCTGGCGTCCCAGACGTAACGCAGTCCAGATGTATCAAAACTGCTCAAGCCCTCTTCAAACGCGCGGAAGCGACAGCAAGGCGGCTGGCGGAAATCCACCGCCCTCGACGGTGAGATAAAGGCGTCGCGACGAGCCATGCTGGAGCGCCACGATATCGATCCTCTCTTCCTGGAACCACATCCAGAAACGATGGACATCGTCCTTTGTCCAGTCGATGATCTGATCGACGAGGAACAGGCTTTCGCCGACCTTCACCGCCTCGATATGATGCGCCCTTCCGTCGATCCCGGCTTGCCGGATGCCGGTGATTTCATAATCGGCCATGCCGGATGCTCCTTCCCTGTATCACGGTCACTAGTAGCGAACGGGCACGATGCGGATGCGATCGATCGCGCCGCGCGACGCGCGCGACCGGGCGATCGCTTCCGTACGCAGCATGTCGAGAGTAAGCGCGTCATAGTCCTGCTCGTCGGGCTGCATGGCCAGATCGGTTTCGACGACAAGAATGACTTTGCGTGCCAGCCCGTCGATTTCCCACTCGAACCATGTGCGCGTGATATGCCGCGCGGCTTCCGGATCACCTGGCATCGCGCTCACCGGTCTCGGCCGCGCGCGAGCGGATTTCCCGCTCGACGATGGCGTAGCCCGTATCGCTCAGGGTGGCGATTGCAATCGGGCGGCCGCGCAATTCGGCGCTTTCGCCATTCAGGAAGGCCAGCGCGGGATCGCGCCCGCCGAGCAACTGGAAAGCGAGCGCGCTGATCGCGCCCTTGCGCTTCGCCTCTTGCGGCGGAAGCGGCGCGAAGGGCCGGCGGCGCCTGAACGGATTGGTACGCGCGCGCGCCGCCGGCATCTCCTTGCTGTCAGGCATCATTGGCTTGCCTCCCGGAATTCGCAGCGCCTTCGCGCCGACGACGCAACGCGGCGCGGGCATCCTTGATATTGGTATAGCGAAAGCTTCCCACGCTGAACTGGTCGACATAGCTATGGACGCTGCCCTCGTCCGACCGCGAGCGGAAAGGCCGCAGATGCAAGGCCTGTCGTTCGTCGGGCGCAGGCGGAGGCAGATCGGCAGCCAGCTTCCCGAGTTTTTCCTCGTCGAGATCGAGAGCCTGGTAGATATCGTGCCCGATGACCCACAGCTCTTCGTGGAGATCGGTCAAGCGCTCGATTATGCCGCCCAATGCGCATGCGGCGCGCTCGGCCTCGGTCATGGCCAGCGCCTTGTTGACGAGAAGTTCGGCGACCAGCGTATCGCCAAGAAAGACCGGATAATCGTCACCTTGTCCGGTGGTCGGGGGATCTGCCCGCGGGCCGCCGTCTCGATCGGCCATGAGGGCCGGACCGACGCCCAAGCCGCGCCGTGCGCGATACTCGCTGATCCGCTTCGCATAATAGCGTGGAAGATCGAAATTGGAGTGGGGCCGCCCGTCGCGGTGGGCTCGGTTCGCCGCGATCAGCGCCATCTGGTGATGATAGAGAAGTTGATTGAGATTCACGTCCACCTCCCTGTTCAGCGGGAGCGCGATGGTCTCTCAGTCGCCGGCACGCGAAAGGAAGCGGGCGATCTCATGGAGATGGGGTGCTGGCTTCTCTTTTACAAGAGAAGGGCTTTGATCCTGTGCTGGCCGGCCCGTAGTGCCGCGGATCGACAGCGGCTTGCAGCCGTCAACCGCCCGCGATAGCCAAACCGATTTTCGACGGCGAGAGCCTGGCCCAAAGGTCGCGAGTGGCCTTCGTTCCCATAGGTGCGACTCCAATTTATTATCGCCCGAATATATCACCGGCCTCCCGCGAATCCAAAATCCAGCGCGCTTCGAACGGCGGACCAAATGGCCGTTTGGAGAACGGCAGGTTTCGGCGAGGCACCCGGCTATAGCTGTCGTTCCCTCTCTATTTTGGCAGGTCAGCCATCGCTGACATAACGGTCGTTCATGGATCCGAACTGGGCGCCGAAACTTGCCATCCATTCATGTCCTGCAATTGACGAGATGGGTGAACGGATCGCAAGCGCGCGATACACGGCGGGGCCACGAGGAAACAGAGGCTTGCACCTTTGCACCTGATCTGCCCCACAGGCTTGGCTTAAGCGCTCACTGAACGCCTGATCGATCTGCCGCATCTATGCATGGACTGAGAGACGGAAGCGCGACATTATGCCCGTCTGCGTCGCGCCGGTTCCTCGTTCTCCCGCTGGCGCGCGAGAGAACGCGCATGTGACCGGGTGCGACCAGGTAAGGAGTCCAGGCTATGCGTCGTCTGATATTGCCTCTCGCCATCGGCATGATCGCTTTGCCCACGCTCACGATGCCCGCGCCCGTTTTCGCGCAGGACATGATCAACAATCTGCCCGACTATACCAGCGCATGGGTCATGGGCGACCTCATGCAGCGGCGGGGCCGGAGCCGTGGCGACAAAGCCGAACGAAAGCCCGATCCGCAGGTGATTTTGGCGAAGCAAGCGACCTATACGCCATCGGCCACCGTCCGTTCGAAGGTCGACAGTGCGTTCGCCGGCTATCTTGCAGGGCGGCAGGTCGTGTCGGCCCCCATGCTCCTGCGCGCGCTGGCTGCGGACAGCTCGCCCGGATCGGCGTTCACGCGCCTTCTCGCGGCCGAACTGGGCGGCAGCGAAGCTTCGATCCGCAGCCGGCTCCGGCAGGGCCAGTTGCAGAACGATTATGGACGCTGGCTAACCTCGATGGGCTATTCGGATCGCAACCTGTTCGACGTGCATACGGCCTTCCTGATGCATAGCTGGTCGATCGCGAACGGCGGTGTCACGACCCGCTATCCGAAGATCACTTTCCGCACCGTTCGGGACGATTTGATGGAACAGCAGGATTCGGGGCGCATCGCCGGACGCAGCAATGCCCTGAAGCAGGAGGAAGCCCAGAGCTTCGCCTTGTTTACGGCGCTGCTCGTTTCGGCGTGGGAGAATGCCGATACGCGCGAGCGCGCGGTGCTCAGCAGCGGGGTTGCAAAGCTGGGTCGGCGCATCGGCGTCGACTACAGGCGGGTTCGCTTGTCGGCCGATGGGTTCGGATACAGATGACAGGCGAGGCCGGCTCCCCGATCGTTTCGAGAAGCCGGCCTGGGTGCTGTTCTGATGGGGCCGTTTAGAATTTGATCCGCAGTCCCGCGCGGCCGCCATAGTTGCGGTAGCCGTCGCCGATATCGACCGTGCCTTCGATAAAGCCCGTGACATTGCTCTTGGTGGCGATGTTCATGCCGAGGTCGAACCGACCATAGGTGCCGAGCGGGTCGTTGGCGATGGCGATGGACGATGCGCCGCTGGAGAAGACCAGCCCGTCGTCGCCCTCGAACTCATGCACCGCGCGGCCACCGAGATAGTAGGTCAGGCTGTTGCCGCCGCCGATCTCGCTGATGCCGCCCAGCTTGAGGCCGGCCGTACCGCGCAGACCCTCGAACCTGTCGTAGTCGATGGTCGCCCCCAGCGCCGAGAAATCGTCGAGGCTGGTGCGCTGATATTCGATGCTGGCCATCGGCTCGACGAAGAAGCTCTCGCCGCCCCAGCGATAACCCACCTGAAGCCGAGCGCCGTAAGCCTCGCCGTCCAGATCGGCTGTGTAGCCAGGCGTGGGGGCCTTGATCGACGCATCGATGAAGTCGTACTTGAACAATGCGTCGGAGAAGAAGCCGCCCGCCCTGTACCCGACATAAGCGCCGATGTTGAACGCATCGTATTGCGCCCGGTCGGCGAACCCGTCGAAGCCCAGCGTCGAGTTGAGATAGCCGCCCGTCAGGCCGAATACGGCGCCGTCGCCTTCAACGCCGGGGCCGAAATCGTATCCCATCTGGAACCCGAAATAGTCCTGGCCGTAATCGAGCGAGATCGACTGGGTGAAGCCGCCCGAAGTGAAGGCGAAGCTCTCGTCGCGATCCGCCTTGGCACCATAGATCTGCAGCCACAGCGGCGATCCTGCTGCGTCCTGGCGCGATGCCGTATGCGCAGCAACGGCGTCGGCCGAGCGGTACCAGAGCGACTGGGCGCCTTCGGCGATCTTGAGCGCCTGGAACACCGGCGCCCCGATAGTGCTGGTGAGGAAGAAATCGTTGCCGGGCGCGTCGAAGAACAGGTCATAGGCGAGGAAGCCCGAGGCTCTCGGAAAAGCGGGATCGAGCGCGAAGGCGTCCGCCGCGGTGCCCGCCCCTGCATCGACCACGAGGATCGCGTGGCCGAAATCACTGCCTGTGCTGATATCGTTGACGATGATCGAGGTGTTGCCCGTCGCTGCACCGCCGACGACCAGCGTGTCGGCCGAACCAACGCCGTCGAAGTTCACATCAATCGCCAGATCGCTGTGGGCTTCGTAGTCGCCTGCAAGGGCAAGGCTGTCGTTGGTCGCACCATCGGCCATCGTGATCAGCGCATCATTCACGAACCGCTCGAGTCCGTCGAAGGTCACCGTCCCGGCGACGCGCACCGTGCCGGTGTTGGTGAACACATCTGTGCCTGCTCCGAAATCGCTGTCAGCCGTTGCATTGAACAGGCCGGAGTTGACGACCGTATCGTCCAGCCCGCTCAGACGCACGCGGCCGTTGATCGTGCCGCTGTTGGTAAGGCTCGTCGGGCCACCGCTTGTTGTCACGGCATAGCCGGTACCTGCGTTCAGCGTGCCGCTGTTGGCGATGACGATCGCGCCGCCAGCGGAGCTTGCGTCTATCCCGTCCTCGCCGCCGGTCACGGTGCCCGCCGTGGCGATCGTCACGACGCCGCTGCCTGTGCTGTCAGCATGGATCGCATCCACACCGCCGACCACATCGCCCTGCGTATCGATCGAAAGGTCCGTGCCGGCGTTGATCGCGAAGATGCCACTACTGTTCGTTCCCGAAACGGTGCCGGTGGAGGTAATGGTCAGCGCGCCGACGCCGTTGTTGAGCGCGAAGATGCCGGCGATACCGCCGCTGGCGTCGGCCGCTTCGATCGACAGATCGGTGCCCCTGTTAGCGGCGAAGATGCCGTGCGTGTCTGCGCCCGTGGCGGTGCCGGTGGAGATCACGGTCAGCGAACCCGTGCCGCCGTTGTTTGCATTGATGCCGATTTTACCGCCGCTGCTGTCGGCGGCTGTGATCGAAAGATCGGCGCCGGTGCTGCTATTGAAGGCCCGGATGCCGTCCCTGTCCCTGCCCGTGGCGGCGCCGGTGGAGGCAATGGTCAGCGACCCGCTGCCATAGTTGATCGCCCGGATGCCATAGATACCGCCGCTGCTGTCGGCGACCCCAATCGAGAGATCGGTGCCGGCGGCGCTGCTATTGAAGGCATAGATGCCATCATCGGTCGTGCCCATGGCGGCGCCCGCGGAGGTCACGGTCAGCGCGCCCGTGCCGTCGTTGCGCGCGTGGATGCCGGTTTCGCCGCCGCTGCTGTCGACGGCTGCGATCGTGAGATCGGTTCCGGCGCTGCGGGCGTAGATACCGTCCTTGGTCGTGCCCGTGGTGGTGCCGGTGGAGGTCACGGTCAGCGAACCCGTGCCGTCATTTATCGCGCGGATCCCGAATTCGCCGCCGCTGGTGTCGGCGGCCGTGATCGACAGATCGGTCCCGGCGCTGCTGTTGTTGGCGAGGATGCCGGCGTAATCCCTGCCCGTGGCGGTGCCGGTGGAGGTCGCGGTCAGCGAACCCGTGCCGCCATTGACCGCAGAGATGCCGAAGTCGCCGCCGCTGCTGTCGACGGCTGCGATCATGAGATCGGTGCCAGCGGAGCTGTTCTCGGCCCTGATACCCGCAACCGTCCTGCCCGTGGCGGCCCCGGTGGAGGTCACCGTCAGCGCGCCGGCGCCGTTGTTGAGCGCAAAGATGCCGTCTATGCCGCCGCTGGTGTCGACCGCATCGATCGACAGATCGCTGCCAGCGCTGCTGTTGGTGGCAGCGATCCCCTCGAAGCCACCTGTGGCAGTGCCGGAGGAAGCAATGGTCAGCGCGCCGGTGCCGGCATTGTACGCATCGATGCCGTAGTAACCGCCGCTGGTGTCGACCGCATCGATCGACAGCTCGGTGCCCCTGTTGAAGGCGCGGATGCCGGCCGCGGCCGCGTCCGCGTCCGTGCCCGTGGCGGTGCCGGTGGAGGTGATGGTCAGCGCGCCGGTGCCGTCATTGAACGCAGCGATGCCGTAGCGGCCGCCGGTGGTATCGGCTGCCTCGATCGACAGATCGGTGCCAGTGCTGGCGTTGAAGGCGCTGATCCCGGTGTAGTCTGAGCCCGTAGCGGTTCCGGTGGAGGTCACAGTCAGCGCGCCGGTGCCGTCATTGAGTGCGCGGATGCCATTTTGCCCACCCGCCGCCACATTCGATGTAACGGCCATATCGGTGGCGGTCGCCTGGTTCACCGCGTCGATACCGTTGCCCGTTTCGCCGATGGCCGTGCCGAGCGCGGCGATCGTCAGCGAGCCGCCCGCATTGTCCGCGGCGATGCCGTGGACCGCGCCGGTGGTGGTCGTTCCGGCCGCCTGATTGATGTGGGTGGAGGCCGAAACATCGTTCGCGCTGTTGAACGCGTTGATGCCGCTGCCCGCCTGGCCCGTCACATCGGCACTGACGGAGATCGTCAGGCCCGCCGTGCCGTAATTGCGCGCATCGATCCCATCGTCGCCGCCGGTCACAGCACCCTGCGCATCGATCGTCAGGCTGGTGCCGTAGTTGTTGGCGCGGATGCCGTCACCGGACGTCCCCGTGACGGTGCCCGTTGAGCTCACAGTCAGCGAACCGGTGCCCCTATTGCTCGCGGCGATGCCGGCGAAATCGCCACTGGCGTCGACTGCTTCGATCGACAGATCGGTGCCCGCGCCGATGGCGGCGATGCCGATGTAACCGGTGCCCGTGGCCACGCCGGTGGAGGTCACGGTCAGCGATCCGGCGCCGTCATTGCGCGCAAAGATGCCGACGAAATCGCCACTGGCGGTGCCGGTAGAGGTGATCGTGAGCGATCCGCTGCCGTAATTGCGCGCATAGGTACCGAAGTCGCCGCCGCTGGTATCGACAGCCGCGATCGACAGATCGGCCCCTGCGGCGCTGTTGCGCGCAAAGATGCCGGCATCGTCCGTGCCCGTGGCAGTGCCGGTGGAGGTAATGGTCAGCGATCCGCTGCCCTTGTTGTCCGCATAGATGCCGCTGTAACCGCCGCTGGTGTCGACTGCATCGATCGACAGATCGGTGCCGACGCCGCTGTTGGTGGCGTAGATGCCGGCTCCGAACGTGCCCGTGCCCGTGGCCGTGCCGGTGGAGGTCACGGTCAGCGCGCCGTTGCCGCTGTTCTCCGCCAAGATGCCGTAGTAACCGCCGCTGGTGTCGGCGGCGACAACCGTGAGATCGGTCCCGCTGTTGCGGACAAAGATGCCGACATAACGTGTACCCGTGGCGGTGCCGGTGGACGTGACGGTCAGCGCGCCGCTGGCATAGTTGCCCGCATCGATGCCGAAGGTGTAGCCACTGGTGTTGACAGCCTCGATCGACAGATCGGTGCCCCTGTTGATGGCGTCGATGCCGGCGGCGTTGCCTGTGACGTCGCCGGTAGTGCTAATGGTCAGCGTGCCGCTGCCGTTGTTATCCGCGTCAATGCCGGCGCTACCACCGGTGACGTCAACGGCCGCGATCGACAGGCCGTTCCCGGCGCTGCTGTTGTTGGCGCTGATGCCGTCTCTGTCCGTGCCCGTAACGGTGCCGGTGGACGTGATGGTCAGCGCGCCGGTGCCGTCGTTGTCCGCGTTGATACCGTAGCGACCGCCGCTCGTGTCGGCGGCGGCAATCGTGAGATCGGTCCCGGCGCTGCTGTTGTTGGCGCTGATGCCGTCTCTGTCCGTGCCCGTAGCGGTGCCGGTGGAGGTGATCGTGAGCGATCCGGTGCCGCCATTGTGCGCAACGATGCCGTTCTCACCGCCGCTGGTGTCGGCGGCATTGATCGACAGATCGGTCCCGGCGCTGCCGTTGTGGGCGCGGATGCCGACCATGTCCATGCCCGTAGCGGTGCCGGTGGAGGTGATCGTGAGCGATCCGGTGCCGCCATTGAACGCAGCGATGCCGTCCCCACCGCCGCTGGTGTCGACGGCATTGATCGACAGATCGGTCCCGGCGCTGCCGTTGCTGGCGCTGATGCCGGCGTAATATCCCCCCGTAGCAGTTCCGGTGGAGATAATGGTCAGCGCGCCGCTGCCATCGTTGGCTGCGTTGATGCCGTCCCCACGGCCGAGGGTTCTGACGGCCTCGATCGAGAGATCGGTCCCGGCGCTGCTGTTGTAAGCGTAGATGCCGGCTCTGTCCATGCCCGTAGCGGTGCCGGTGGAGGTTACGGTTAGCGATCCGCTACCATAGTTGCGCGCACGGATGCCGTCGATACCGCCGCTGCTGTCGGCGGCCTCGATCGACAGATCGGTCCCGCCGTTGATGGCATAGATGCCGGCTCCGCCCGTGCCCCCCGTAGCGGTGCCGGTGGAGGTAATGGTCAGCGCGCCGGTGCCGGGATTGCTCGCCAAGATGCCGAAGGCGCCGCCGCTGGTGTCGACCGCATCGATCGATAGATCGGTCCCGCCGTTGAGCGCAAGGATGCCGATATAGACCGTGCCCGTGGCGGTGCCAGTTGAGGTGACCGTGAGCGATCCGGTGCCGCCATTGTACGCAACGATGCCGTCGATACCGCCGCTGGCGTCGACCGCCGTGATCGACAAATCGGTGCCGGCAGTGCTGTTTTTGCCATAGATGCCGGCCATGTCCGTGCCTGTTGTAGTACCGGTGGAGGTCACGGTCAGCGCGCCTGTGCCGTCGTTGTACGCACGGATGCCGTAGAGGCCGCCACCGGTATTGACAGCCTCGATCGAGAGATGGGTGCCGGCGGTGCTGTTGTAAGCGTAGATGCCGTCCCCGCTCGTACCCGTGGCGAGGCCGGTGACGGTCACGGCCAGAGAACCCGGTCCGGTGTTGGAGGCACTAACCCCTGCGTCCTCGCCCGTCAGGGCGCTGCCGCCCGGCGCCTGGGTGAAGGTGACGCCGCGGTTTCCGGTGAGGCGAAAGGCCTCGCCCCCGCTGCCGCCCGGCCCGGTGGTATCAATGGTCGCGGTCTCGTCGAGGTTCACAACCAGCGGCGCGCCGCTGGCAATGAACCCATTCGTACCGTCGCTGGCTCCGCTGCAATCATACTCGCCCGGCACTGAAGGTGAAGACGTACAGATGCTCTGCGCTTGAACCGGGCCGGCCGTCAGCGCCAGCACCGGCGCCGCGACCATCGCGGCCAGCGCCATGATGTTGCGCGAGGTCGAGCTTTTCAGGTGAGAGCTGAGCGTCAGGCTGCTGCGGTCGCGATGCATCATGGTCATTTTTCTCCCCTGGAGGCCGGCCGGGCCGGTGATGTCTTGGATTTGGAAGCAATGGGCGTGGACACGGCGGGGCCTTCGGCGGCCTGCGGTGTCCTCTCATGTGTGATGAGGTTGGCGATTTCGGGCGAATGCGGGCTGACCGACATCGGGCACCCCGCGCCCGGGATCACCTCGACATCGTACAGTTCGGCCACCGCGCCATCGATGCGGAACCAGTCGGCGCAACTATTGGTGGACAGGTCGATGACCTGCACCCCGCACCACGGCTCGCTGTCGGCGTCCTTCAGCTTGCGGTCGAGCGCCAGCCCCTCGAACCGCTGGTAGCGCGGCTTCGACAGGCCCACGAAGGCGTAATTGCCGCAAAAGGCGATGCCGCGCAGGAAACCGGGACAGAAGACGCGCGGCACGAACCGTCCCTTGCCCGTGTCCGCCCCCTCGACCACGCCCAGTTCGCCGGTGCCCGCGTTCAGCACCCACAACTCGCCGTTATGGAAGCGCGGGGAATGGGGCATCGACAGGCCTTCGCAGATGACCTCGTTCTTCTCGACGTCGATCACCACACCGCCGTCGCCGCGCCGGTCGCGCCAGCCATCGATCGTGTTCGACTTGCTGACCGCGGTGACGAAGGCGGGCTTGCCATCGCGCATCGCCAGCCCGTTCAAGTGACAGCGATCCTCGTCCACCAGGTCGCTGATGAAGGCGGGCCGCCAGATCTCGCGGAAGCTGTGGCGTGGGTCGACCGTTGCCAGGCAATTGAACCGGGTGTTGACGAAGATCAGCCGCCCGTCGCTGTCCACCCCCACGTCATGCGCGTCGAGCTGGCCCGTCACGTGGACGGTGCGCGGCACGTAGCAGCGATCGAACATATGATTGATCCGCTGGTCGGCGGTGAGGACGTTCTCCAGCTGCATGATCTGGAAGCCGCCGGCGAGCGTCAGCGTCCCGTCGCCGGCATAGTGGATGCCCATAGGCTTGGGCATCGCGCACTGGTGCAGGTGCAGGCCCGCTTGCTGCGGATGGCGGCCGAGCATGTAGAGCAGGCCCGACTGGTAGGACGAGATCGCCAGCGATATGTCGAGGCTCGCCAGCCGCGCGAGCAATCCGGCCGACTGCGAATAAGTGACTGCCGACGGTTCCGACTTGTCCGCCACAAGCGGGGTGGGCGCAGCGGAAGCGGAGGTCGCAGATGCGGTAGTTTCCCCGGAGTTGTCCGTTGACGAACGCGCCCCGGCATCCCCGGCGTTCGCCCGCGCTTCCTCGCTGGAGGAAGTACCGGTGTCCTCGTTACGCAAACTCATCACACCCAACTCCAAACTAGGGACGACTGTACTTTGCTGCCTTCTCAGGAGCCCACGTACCTCAGGAAAATCTGGCGCGCCCCGTCTGTTTAGACGGGAAAAACAACTTACCAGCCCGGCGTGAGCACGGCACATGCACTATTCCGCGTTCACAGCCCGTTCGAGCGAAGGCAGGTCCAGCCCGTGCACGGCAGCTTTCAGGTTCTCGATATCCAGGCCGCGCCCTTCTGCTTGAACCAGCACCCGGTTGCCCAGGAGCATGCCGTAAGTACCTCTCCGGCTGCCGCTGTCCCATTTCTCGGTCGTCATCCGTCCATCGACGCGGCCGGTCCGTTCGTAGCCGGTTGCCGTCTCACGGTTGCTTTCCACATTCATCGCCCCGGCAAGCGCGCTCAGACCTCCCAGCATCGCCATGTCGGTGATTTCCAGCTTCACGGACCTGTCGCCCTCGCCATAACGGGCAAAGGCGCGCGCGCCGCCGACCCCACCTGCCGCTATCGACGAATTTTCGCGTTCGGTCATTTGCAGCCCCCCAAGCGTGTCGGGGAGCAGCGAGGCGAGCGCGGCGGAATCGATCGCCTTGGCCGGTGGCGCGATCGGGGCGCCCGTGGACGATTTCACACCTCCCAGCGACTCCGCCACGCCTTGCAGCGCCCCCACGTCGATCGATCCGCCTCCCGGAATGTCGATCTGGCCTGTCACGCGGCCGCGGTCGGCCTTGCGGGCCGCATCCGCCAGCCCGACGGATCCCGCAAAGCCGCTTGCGCCGGCCAGCCGGGCGATCGGCGCGGTCAGCATGCCGATCACAAGACCGACCGCGATCATCACGACCACCACTACCGCAGTGTAGGAAAAGGCCTTGTCCTGCGGCGCGCGCATCAGCCGAGGCAAGCCCAGATAGAGCAGATAAAGGCTGTAAAGGCCCAGAACGGAGAGCTTCGACAAGGCCGGCACCAGACCGAAGATGCCCGCGACCCACATGGCGGTGGCCGAATAAGCGGCGACCTTGAAGGCTCGCACCTTATTCGCGGTCGCGTCGAACTTCGGCGCCAGCATATCGATCACCAGCGCGAGCACGAACACGCCGGCGAGCGTCAGCCCATATTGAACCAGTGCCGAAATCAGGGTCGAGGCCAGCGGCGGCCGATAGGTGACGCCCAGCACGGAATAGCCGAATAGCAGCGAGCCGATTAGCGTCGCCAATGCGGGGATGGCCGCCAGCGGGATGACATGCCTGAAGTAGAGTCCCGCGATACCGGCGGGCTCGTGATCGATCACCTCCCATTCGGCCCTCGGCTTGAACAGAATGTTCTTCACGCGCTCGGCTAGGCGCGCGCGCGCCTCTCCCGATTGCAGCAGCGCTATCGTTTCGTCTTGCGGCTTCGAAGGAGCGGCGGAAACGGTGCCATCCTTGCGCTCGGTCGGTTCGGCCATATCACCCCTCTACGACTCAGCTTAATCGCTGCTCCCCTGGATCAACGACGCGTCATCGCTGGCCGCTGGCTACAACCGTTTCATAAGAGGCGCGGAGGACATGCGCCCCGTCTGTTTAGAGGGGGGCCAAAAATCATGCCCCAACCAGTGAGGCGCCGGACAACGCAACTGACCCTGATCATACACCGGGCTATCCGTCTCAAAGGATGCTGGCTGGAGACGTCAGGAGTAATACGACAAGGCTGGCCTGGCGGCTAACGCCGGTTTTCTGAAAGATATTGCGCATGTGAAAGGCGACCGTCGTTTGCGCGATACCCAGCGACACCGCGATTTCCGCAGGCTTCTCTCCCTGAGCCAATGCACTGGCGACCAGTCCTTCGACGGGGGTGAAGCCGAACAGGCTGGTGAGCAGGTCCGGCGACAAAGGCGATACCTTGCCCGACCGCGCCAGAAACAGGGCCAGTTGCGGCCCGGCCGCGCCTTCATTGCCCAGATGGCAGCCAACCATCCGGAATTCGTCGGCCCCCTCATTGCAAAGCAGGTGGAATGACGAGATCCCGCTGTCATCGGCCTGAGCAAACAACGCATCCAGCCAGGCAGCAAAGCCAGTCATGCCATTTGTCAGATTGCCCGCACTGGTGAGGATAAAGGAAAGCGTGGAACAATTGTCGAGCAGCTCCTGTGCCGCACGGTTTACAAAGCAGACGTCGCGCTCAGCGCCGATCAGAACGATCGCGGTCGATATCAGATCAAGCACCGCGCCATAGCCCGTTGATCTGCCTTCAGCACTGGAAAGGAGGGAAAGTTGCGTTTCCTCCCCCTCTGTGACGAAATTCCTTATACGAGTGACCTGCCGTAATCGGGTGTGGACGGTCGCCAGCAACAGATCGAAATCGATGGGCTTGGTCAGGTAGTCATCGGCGCCAAGCAACTTGCCCTCGACAACTTGCCGGCGATCGGCGAGCGCGGACAAAAATATGAACGGGATGTCCGCATAGTCCGCGACTCTTTCCCGCATCCGGTGAAGAAGGCCGTAGCCATCCATGCCCGGCATCGAGATATCACAAAGTATGAGATCGGGCCTGACCGCCTCCAACTGGGCCAGCGCATCCTCCCCGTCGGCCGCTTCAATGACGCGATAACCGGCTTCAACCAGTTCCTCCGCAATGTCCCTGCGCAGCGCTTCTTCATCCTCTACGCACAGGATAAGCGCGCCGTCATTTGCTTCCCTGATGACAGGCATCACACAGACTCACTAGGCGTCGCGCACGGGAAGGAATGGCTGGCCAGAGGCAGGGCGAATATGAACGTGACCAGATCGCTTTCTTCTTCGAGCCAGATTTCTCCGCCCTGCAGTCGCGCAAGGCTGCGCGCCATGTGTAGACCAAGGCCGACACCACTTTTCTCGCCCGCGTTCCGCCCGCGAAAATAGCGTTCGAACAGATGCGCCCGGTCTTCCGGATCGATACGCCCCTCGTTGATCACCTGGCACCTGGCTTGCTGGCCGGCCAGGACCGGATTGATCCTGATAGGAGTGTCGGGCGGAGCGTATTTTGCGGCATTCGAAAGTAGATTAGCAATGACATGCTCCGTATGAACCGGATCACACTCCACAATAAGTGGTCCTACGCTCGCGTAGTCAAACTTGCGATCAGGCCGTTCGCTCGCCTGCTGCTTGACTGCACTCCCAATGAGCATGTCGAGATCCCAGGGTCCGGTTTGCTTGTCGATTTGGCCATTATCCAGACGGGCCACATCCAGGGTGCTTTCGACGAGGCGAACGAGGCGCGATATCGCCAATCTTGCTTGTTCGCTCTTGTCGGCAATCTGTTCCGTGGTGAGATGCCCTGCGCGCCTCACAAGGCGTTGCAGGGATGAATCGACGATCGCAAGCGGTGTTCGAAACTGATGGGAAATCATCGCCGCAAAATTCCGGTAGATTTCCGTTGCAGTACGTTCGCGCGAAAGGGCCGCGTTCAGTTCCTGTGTCCGTAACAGCACCTGCTCTTCCAGACGGTCATGTCGAGCTGCCAGTTCGCGCTTTGCGTGATGTTGTTCGGTCACATCGGAAACAAGTAGGATTGTTCCAATAATATCAGCACCCTCACGCAAAGGGAAACATCGCAGGTCGACGTAAACTGGCGCGGCATCGATATCCGCGAATAACGGCAAGTCGTCCAATACTCTGGATCTTCCGTTCAGGGCCTGCGCAATGGCCTCCTGCACCCGCTCGATAGTAAAGAACCCACCTGCCTCAGCAATCGGTTTGCGCAATGTCTCCGCGGCACGGAGGCCAAACAGCGCGCTTGCGGCGTCGTTCCAGAGCGTGCAGTGCAAATTTAGATCTGTGGCGACGATCCCTTCGCCGCTCGAAGAGACGAGAAGCTGGGAAAATGCCTTCTCATGTTCCAGTAACCGCGCACGGGATCTTGCGGTTCGACTGACCAGGATTAAGTGGATCGTCATTCCCGTTCCGACGATAGCGATGATGGTCAGCGCCACGAAGATGGCCCATACTTGCTCCTTGGAGTGGTCCAGCCTGCCGCCAACTTTGTTCCACCCGTCCACCACCGCCTTGTTGCCCGCACGGGCAAGCGCTGTATCATAGGGTCGCAGGATTTCCCGGATACGGGACAACGCAGCAGCATCTCCGATCGAAAGGTTTGTGATCAACCTTTCCAGTTCAGCCCGCTGCGCCTCGACCCGGTCGAGTGCATCGGATAGCTCCATCTCATCCATCTGGCGCCGCTGCGGGCCATCGTTGAGAACCTTGTAATGGCCCAGAAAATTATTGAGCTTTCGGTCGATCGAAGCACCTTCGCTCACTCCTTCCACGCGCATCGACGCCGCCTCTTGCAATTGCAGGCTGCTGACCTGAGCACGCGTGACCACCCACAGCATGTTCTGGGTCGCATTGATGCGCAGTTCCTGTTCGATCGCGAGAAGACGAAATAGCGACGTGACAATCAGAACGGCGAACAGGCCGATCGTGACGGACGGTATCAGGACACCGAATATGTCCCTGCGCCAGTTCATTCTACCTTCAATGAATGCAGCTGCCAGACCCAGCGATAATCATAGCGGATATCCTGCAATTCCGGATAGTCGTCGCGCGGATAGACGATCCATAACGGCCCCTTATTACTTGGCGACAAGAGTTCGCCATCCATATTGTACGCCACGATGACATCGAACTTCCGCAGATCCTCCATGGGGATCTCCATCTCATAGTCATTGAGTGCGCTTGCCACCACTTTATCGCCCTTGGCGCCCAAGCCGTTCAGAAAGTCACGAAGCAAGAACCCTTCGAACCGTTTCACCCCATCTGTCACCGAAGTATGCGTTTCCACGCTGACCGTAGGAAGGGAACGCAGCATGTCGAGATCGAACAGCGCACGGTTCGCGACATTGAAGCGGCCTATGGCTCCCCCAACCTCCAGCACGACATCGCCTTGGGGTACGGAAAGCTCAAACGCCTCCGCAGTCGGCTCATTTTTGTCTCCCGGAATGGACTCGCCTTCGGCGGAGCAGGATACGATCGTGATGCACATGATGACTAGCCATAGAACACGCTGACGCCGCAGCACGGATGATCTCCTCACGCCCTGATCGCTCGTACGCAGACCCTCGGCAGGTCACTGACGGCCTAATCCCTGCCTCCCAAATACCAGATTTCCAATCTCTTTGCCCCCTTCAAATGAACGGGGCGCACAAGCCTGATGTGAGGTAGCCCGCTCCGTAGCGCCAAATATCGGCAGCCCGGCGAAACAGGGAAACAGACAGTTCCATGTGGGATTTCAGCATCTCGGCATCGATCGGCCTCATGGCCCGAACCCTGCCGTTTATGCTGTTGCGTTTCGCCGTCTATGCCGGGATCGCCCTGATCTATGTCGTGGTATCTGCCTTGGGCGCCGGAATGGGCTACGGGCTCGGAGCGGCAGACGGAGCCTTGCTGGGCGGCGCGTTCGGTTTCGCCATCGTGGGCGGCATCATGTTCTGGGCACGCGAATATCTGTTCTATCTCGTGAAAGCCGGGCATATCGCTGTTCTGGTCGAATTGATCGATGGGCGCCGCCTGCCTGGCGGCAAGGGCCAGATCGGACATGGCAAGGATGTCGTCAGGGAACGATTTACCCAGTCCAGTGCGCTTTTCGCGCTCGATATCCTTGTCAAAGGCGTTCTGCGCTCGTTGACCGGCCTGGCCGGCGGCCTGCTCTCCTTCCTGCCGGGAGCGAGACAGCTCCGCGATCTTCTACGCGCTTTTCTTCGCCTCGCGGTCGGGCTCATCGACGAGGTCATTCTGGCCCATGCGATCCGCACCGGTTCGGACAATGCGTGGGCATCGGCCCGCGAGGCCCTGGTGCTCTATGGTCAGAACTGGAACATCATGTTCCGCAACGCCGCTTGGCTGATGATCTTCGTCTATGGACTGGGCTTTCTGATCTTCCTCGCCATGCTCGCCCCGTCCTCGCTGCTCGCATACTGGATGCCGGGTGCCCTGTCGTTCACCGCGCTGATATTTGCCCTGCTTCTCGCCTGGTGCATCAAGACAGCGGTGCTGGAGCCTTTTTCCGTGGCCTGCATGATGCAGGTCTTTTTCAAGGCGATTGAGGGGCAACAACCGAACACCGAATGGGACGCCCGGCTGGAGCAGATGTCCAGCCATTTTCGCAAGCTCAAATCCCGTGCTCTCGGCTCGGCGCAGGTTCCGGCCTGAACCTGGCGCTCGCAATCTGCGGGCGGGATTATTGGAGAAGGAATATTGAATATGAAAAAGGCAGCACTTTTCGCTGGAGCCATGGTTGCGGCCGTGACGGTATTCACACCGGCTATGGCACGGGATAAAGGTTCGTCGGCCCGTCAACAGCAAGCGCAGGGCATGCAAGAGATCCCACGCTGCACACGAAACCTGGGGACCGTCGCCATTGTCGAGCCTGATCGAAAGTGGTGGCGCGAGTATAATCTGGGTAGCCCGGAGGCCATCATTCGCGTTTTTGTTCAGCAGTCGGGTTGCTTCTCGCTTGTTAACCGTGGCCGTGCGCTCGCAAGCCGCAATATGGAACGGGCGCTGGGAGACGCAGGCGAATTGCAGGCCGGTTCCAACCTGGGCCGTGGGCAGGTGAGGGCGGCCGACTATTTTTTGCAGCCCGATATCATCACCACAAACAGTAATAGCGGCGGCAACTCGCTGGGGGGAATCGTTGGCGGCTTATTGGGCCGCAGGACGATCGGAGCAATTGCCGGCGGCATCTCGGTCAAGAAGAAGGAAGCGAATGTCGCCCTGTCGATCGTCAATGCGCGAACGACCGTCGAAGAGGCCCTGACCGAAGGCTATGCTCGCAAATCCGACCTCAGCTTCAAGGGCGGCGCAGGCGCAGGCGGCCTGTGGGGCGGCCTTGCAGGAATAGGCGGCGGTGGATACCAGAACACCGAAATCGGCCAGGTAATCGTTCTGGCCTATCTGAACGCCTATACCAAGCTGGTTACCCAACTGGGCGGACTTCCTGCTGATGCCGCCGCCGCTGCCCCCGAGGCGCGCTGAGGCTGCTTCAGAAATCCCGGCCGATATTGAAAAAGCCGTGTGTCCCCGCGCAGGCGGGGATACACGGCTTTACCATGACAGGGCGGCCGAAACCGGAATCCCCGCAACCCCTGATCTGCTGCACGTCGACTGAGCAGCGTGCCGGAGCACCTTGTCGCGTGGATCAGGAGGTCCCCCATCTTTCGGGGGCTTTCGCGGATCGCCCGAACGGGCGCAATATTGGGACGCTTAGTTGACGCGCCAGTTCGCCGCCCGGGATGTCTGCTATCCTGATCGGTGCTCCTGAAAGGAGCCGTTCCGGAGTGTCCAACATCTCGGTCATTCTCGTGAGCGCCGATTGATGTCCGCTATCGAGGCGTGCCCCGGACGGGGTTGGAGGTCTGAAATCGTGAAGGGTTTCGGGCGCGTAAGCGTACGAAAGCCTCTGATGGAGGAACCCGCGGGGGCTCTGGGACTGAGCTATGGGGATTTGTGTTTTGGCTTGGTTGGAAGCCCGCTATGCATAGTCGCGAGACGACCTAGGCGACGGCGCGGAGCGCGAACTCGACCGTCATGATCGATGCTCCGATCCTCCATCGGTGGTCCTTCAGCGGACGTGCGGCAACGCGCAAAGGTGATCGGCGCAATGCGGCCTGTGGGCCAGCGCGGGGGTCGCGCAGTCCTGCTTGGGGATGAGCCATGCCGGGTCATGACGCGATCGTCCGGATCGGCGCGGCGGCACTGGGCGGGGCACGAGGCTGGCACCGTCGTGCGAACACCTCGATCACGATCATCTTGCCGCCGCAGCACGGGCATGGCGGTGTCGGATCGACCGGCTCGTCGATCGGCGTCTCCACGGCATCGGGCATGACATCGAGCAGCTCGCGGGCGAGCGCGAGGCTGGCCCTCCGGGCAGAACCGGCGAGCAGGCCATAGTGGCGGATGCGGTGGAACCCGCGCGGCAGGACATGGAGCAGGAATCGGCGGATGAACTCGTCGGCGCTGAGCGTCATAACGCGTTGGCGATCAGCGCCGTCGCGGCGGTAGTCCTTGTAGCGCATGGTCACGCCGGCATCGTCGAACGCGAGGAGGCGCCGGTTCGAGATCGCGACCCGGTGGGTGTAGCGAGACAGATAGGCCAGCACGGCCTCGGGTCCAGCGAATGGGGGCTTGGCGTAGACGACCCAGCGCTTCTTCCGGATCGGCGATAGGTGGCGCAGGAATGCCCGGCGTTCGGCAAGCGGCGCCATCGCGCCGAAGAAGCTGAGCCGCCGGGCATCGTACAGCGCCAGCAGCTGGGTCAGGAACAGGCGACGGAACAGCCGCCCGAGCACGCGCACCGGTAGCAGGAACGCGGGCCGCGACGATATCCAGCGAGTGCGATCGGGAGCGATACCGCCGCCGGGCACGATCATATGCACATGCGGGTGATGCGTCATCGCGGATCCCCAGGTGTGCAGCACGGCGGTGACGCCGATCCGGGCGCCAAGATGTCTAGGGTCGGCAGCAATGGTCAGCATCGTCGCAGAAGCCGCCCGGAACAGGAGATCATAGACTACTGCCTTGTTGTGGAACGCGATGTCGGCGACCTCGGCGGGCAGCGTGAATACGACATGGAAGTAGCCGACCGGGAGAAGGTCGGCCTCGCGCGCTTCCAGCCATATGCGCGCGGCAGCGCCCTGGCACTTGGGGCAGTGACGGTTACGACAGCTGTTATAGGCGATGCGCCAGTGGCCGCAGTCCTCGCAGGCCTCGACATGGCCGCCGAGCGCCGCGGTCCGGCATTGCTCGATCGCCGACATGATCTTGAGCTGCTGGAGGCTGAGGTGCCCCGCATGGGCGGCCCGATAGGCGGGACCCGCGCTGCGGAAGATATCGGCGACCTCGAGCGAGGTCTGCACCGGCTCAGCCGGGCGGCGCTTCGTCCGCCATCAGGGCCATCAGCCGGTCGAGCGGACCGGCGACGGCATGGATCGTCCGCGTCGACACCTTGGTATAGAGCGCGGTCGTCTCCAGCTTGCTGTGTCCGAGCAGGACCTGGATCACGCGGATGTCGACGTCTTGCTCAAGCAGGTGGGTCGCGAAGCTGTGGCGCAATGTGTGCGGGCTGACGCGCTTGCGGATGCCGGCGACCTCGGCGGCTTCCTGGACCGCGCGGTGCAGCTGCCGGGCCGAGATCGGATCGGTGTAGCTGCGTCCCGGGAACAGCCAGCCATGGGGCAGCATGACGTTGCGACGCTTGCCCTCGCGCCACCACATCCGGAGCAGTTCCAAGAGCTGCGGCGAGAGCATGGCATTGCGGTCCTTGCGTCCCTTCCCCTGCTCGACGCGGATCAGCATCCGGGTGCTGTCGATATCATCGACCTTGAGATGAGCGACCTCCAAGACGCGCAATCCCGCGCCATAGGCGACACCGAGCGCAGCCTTGTACTTGATGCCGGGCGCTGCTTCGAGAAGCTTCGCCGCTTCATCGACGCTGAGCACGTCGGGCAGCTTGCGCGGATTACGCGTGATGACAAGAGAACGCGCCAGATCCCGCCGCCCGAGGGTCCCAGCGAACAGGAAGCGCAGGGCCGAGACGGCACCGTTGATGGTTGACGCGCTGACGCCCTTCTCGTGCTGAGATAGCTGGAAGCGCCGGAGATCTTCGGCCGTTGCCGTATCGGGAGGGCGCCCAAGGAATGCGGCGAAGCGTCGGACGTGGCGGATATAATCCTGCTGGGTATGCCGACCCAGGCCGCGCATCATCATATCGTGCTGCATGCGCTGGCGAAGCGGGGTGACGGGAACGTCGGTCGTAACAATAGTCATGATATGCTCCTCTTCGTTGAAGGAGCTCCATGATCGGCCTACCGCGCCGCCTTGCTCAACGTCCGTGTATCTTCCGTCACCTCAGTCCTGGCGCCCATCCCGCGAAGCGGGTTCGTCCATCGGGCGCAAAGCTGCCCTATATCCAGCCTCTACCACAGCGTCGATGAATGACTTTTCCTCAACGTTCTGGAAACGGCAAACCCTTGCTCATTTTCACGCCCGGAATGCAACGATCCGCCGGGCGGTTAGCGCTAGATAGCGTTGTTCAAGATCGGCAAGATCGACAACCGCGACATTGATCGGGCAGGAGCGACCATAGGATCGATACAGCAGCGGCAAGAAGATATATGTCGGCGCCATCCCCAACGCATCGGCGCAGCGCAAATGATCGTCGAGCTTGACGACCGGATTGCCTGCTTCAATCTCCCGTAGCCAACGAACGCTAAGCTCAATCCGGCGTGCGAACTGACGTTGAGTCAGCCGTCGACGTCGACGCTCGTCTTCAATTCGACGTCCCGATATCACTTTCAGACGATCGATGATCCGATCGTCCTGTTTCTCCCTGATCCTGGGAAGCGACATCTACCTTCATCCCATCATGCCCGTGAATTACGCGCATCAAAGGTTGCGATCGTCGACACTCATCATCAAGCTGAGATGCTTTCAAGTTGATAAGATTGTTCAGCTTTTCAAAGATTCGTGACAGCCATTTTTTCTCCAAGGACTGGCCGTTTTCGGCGGAAATCCTTCTATATTGATGTGTTGGACTTAACGCACGTCGGCACAACCCTGCCCTGTTGAGGCACCTCCGCTCCTACTGTCTTGCCTCGGCCTGCTCCGGCGTCCATCCGTCCGTCATCGGGAACGGGCTGACGATACGCACATCGTAACGTCAGTCCTCGTTCCCCAGAGCTTTCATCAAACGGGGCGCGCTGCGCTGAGGAGGATTCATGTCGTGCGATTCCGACATCGCTAACACTATGCCATCGTTCGGGCAGGGATCCGGGCACCGCGCTCGGAAACACTGCGGCTTGGCGCTTGCCGCTATCGCCCTCCTCAACCCGTCGTCGAGTTTCGCGCAGAAAGCGGACGAACATTCGCTGCTGGCAAAAGCCGCGGCTGAGGCCGAACGCGATCTTCGGCAGACGTTCACCAACCTCCAGTTCGAGGATTTTGAGCGCGCGCCGGTTAAAGGTCCACTCTACCAGGCAAGCGCCGGCGGACGCATCATCTATTATGCGCCCGAGAGCGAGCATCTGCTGTTCGCATCGATCTTCGACAAGAACGGCGTCAATCTCACCGCGCTCGCACAGGAAGCCGGCACCGCCAAGCGACTGAAGGCGATCGATCCCTCCCAGGCGTTCGCTATCGGCTCCGAGGGCGCGCCGACGGTGATCGAGTTCACCGACCCCGACTGCCCCTATTGTCGCGCGCTCGATCGCTATTGGGCGACAAAGGCCGCAGAAGGAAAGCCTGTTCGCCGTCTCGTCTATTTCGTGAGCGGCATTCACGCGGAAGCTGCCGCCAAGGCCGAGCATATCCTTTGCTCGCCCGACAAAGAAGCGGCGTTCAAAGCCATCTATGCAGGCGCGGCCCCCGCCGTTCTCCGGACCTGCGCAGCGGGTCGATCCAGAGTTGAGGCGCACGCAAAGCTGGTCAGTTCGGCCGGCATTACCGGTACGCCGACACTTATCATCGGCGGCAAGTTGATTTCTGGCTTCCAGCAAGCGGAGATCGAGGCGTTCCTTTCATCAACGAAGACGGCCGATGCGCGGCCCTGAACCCCTTCCCTTCCTGGCGGACGCCGCGGCGCCGATGGCCCCCGGCCTGTCGATGATCGCGGCGAACCGGAATGCCGGCGGCGGCGCCCCCAACGGGCTGTCCAGCGCTGCCGTCGGCCGACAGCGATCCTCATCGATGCCGGCAGGCAGATCAGCGGACGGCCCGACTTTCATGAAAGCAGGCAATATGGTCAAATATTTCGGCAAAAAGGCCCTCTCGGTCGCGGACATCGGTATTCCGGTACTGCTCCTTTCGCTCGTCGCGGCAAGCGCGCACGCGTTCACTGCGCCGGTGGCGGGCGATCTCGGCTACGACATCTATGACATCGTGGTGAACCAGGGCGTCAAGGGACCGCTCGGTTTTGTCGGCGGCGTCGCGGCCTTCCTGTTCGGCGTGTCGCGGCTGTTCAGCAACATCATGATCGGCATCCCGACGATCGTCGCTGCGGTCTGCCTGATCAAGGCGGACAGCATCCTCCAGACCTTCGGGATGGTGATCTGACGGCATCGGATCGTGGGCGAGCGTTCCGGTTCCACCGTTCGTCTGCGATCCGGTTACCGGGAGCATGTCGCTCCCGGCCCAAATCCCCGGATGGTTTTGGCCTCGGGGATGTAAAGCAGGAGGAGAAGGGTCATGGACGAGCGTCTGCCCCAATATCTGCACAAGCCGGTTCAAATCCTGTGGTTCGGATCGGACGAGTTCGTGCTGGTGGTAACGACCATTTTCGTCGCCGTCATCGTTGGCGGACTGGTCGGGTGGGCGTTCATCGCGGCCCTTCTCCTTTTCCTGCCGTGGAAGCGCGCGCAGCCGCGCGGGTTCCTCGCACATCTCGCGTGGCGCTGGGGAATGCTGAGCTTTCGTCATTATCCGGGTCCGACCCAGACCCGTTTCTACGAGTGAGGGCGGACCATGTTTTCACGCATCGCAAAATCCCGCCGCGAGCCGGTCGATCCGCTCGTCGGCAAGCCCGCGAGCTTCGGAATCCATCGCTATCTCCAAGGGTCATCGAACCTCTTCGAAGAAAACCGGCTCCTGAAGTTCGCAATCGTCGGGTTGTTCGGCATTACCGCGGTTTTGGGCGCGGTCATCTACACCTCCGACCAGAATGAACGCACGGTCGTTGTACCGTTCGGATCGGGCGGCGACCTCTATGTCACCGGATCGAAACCCTCAGCGGCCTATCTGCGGACAATCACCCGCAACATCGTGTCATTGGCCGGAACCTATTCGGCCTATTCCGCCGACAAGCAATTCGCGGAGCTCCTCTCGATCGTTCACCCGTCCGCCTACAACAGCATGCGCGACAATCTGAACGTGATCCTCGACGAGCTGGCGAACAATTCGACGCTGTCGATCGCAACCTACATCCGTCCCGACCAGCCCGTGCAGTGGACCGACCGCGACATTCTCGTCCCGGTGGAAAAGGTACGCGTGATCGGCGGGGTTATCCGCAAGTTCCGTGGCAATCTGCGCATTCGCTACGCGGTCGAGAACGGCCGCTTCTGGCTCGTCGCGCTCAACGAGGAGAGCTTCAATGCTGATACTCGCTAGAGGCGCCGCCGCGTTGGCTGGCGCTGCCTTCATGCTCCCCGTTTCCGCCTGGGCGCAGGCGATCACGGCTCTCCCCGATCAGGTCAGCACGATCCGCCTCTCCAACCGCGACGTCAATCATGTCGTCTGCGTCGGCGGCGAGATCGAGGATGTGAAGTTCTCGGCTGAGAAGGCAATCGCCGTCGAGCGAGCAGGCTCGGACGCCTGGATCAAGTTCCTAGTCAAGGAAGTCGACGACATGGGAATGGTCACGCGCAGCTATGTGACGACGCCCTCGGAATTCTTCATTTCGTGCAACGGCGCCATCTACCCGCTCTATACCGAGCCCGCCGATATCCCTGCACAGACGGTAACGCTCGCTCAGGGGCGCTCGCAACGCGCACAGGCCAATGAGGAGCTGCTCGGACCGCTCGTCGAGGAGGAGCGCGCTATCTCGATCACGCTCGCGATGCTGCGCGACCGCGTGCCGGCGAGTTTTTCCGACGTCGCTCCGCGCGCAGGCGCTATCACGATCGCGGCCCTCCCTTCCATCCGGCTGATCGAGCGGCGGCGGCTTGCCATCGAGGGCGCGGGTCTCTCAGCTTCCGAATACCGCCTCGAGAGCGACAGCGACGCGGCGCTTGAAGAACGGCAGTTCCTCGATCGCGCGCTCGGCGCAGACATCTTCGCGGTGACGCTCGACCGACTCCAGGTGAAACCCAGCGAGGGCGCGCGGGTGATCGTAATTCGCCGGGGAGACGGCGAATGACCGATAACCTCGAACAGGACGAACTCGACCTCGGCGAAGTCGGAAAGCCGCTGCCGCCTGAGACAGGCGCTCGCGGCCCCGCTCTGCTCGCGTTCAAGGAACGCTGGGAGAGGCTGAGTTCGAAGCAAAAGCTTCGTGCCAAGCAGCTCGGCGTTGCCAGCGTCGTCGCGATGCTCGGCACGGGCCTCTATACGGCGAGCACCGGGGACAACGACGGACCTGTCGAAGCGCCGCCCGCGACCAAGCTCGACATGGGAGCGGGGCTACGCGGCGACAGCCTCGAAACCAAACTGCGCGGGGATTTACAGAAGATCCTCGAAGGTCAATCGCTGCTGGGCGAGCGCGTCACCGCGATCGAGGAAGGCAAGGTCGTGCCGGGCAGCGGCGGCGTTGCGTCGCCCGATGGCGATCCTGGCCTGCCTCCTGCCCTGCCGGGCGCGATACCGGATTACCCGCCGGCTCCTGGCGCAGCCGGCGAAATCCCGGCGCCGCCCTCGCCGCCGATGGCGCCGCCCGCCCCTCCCGCACCGCCAGTCGAAAAGACCGTGGGCGCGATCGGAGCAGCGACCTCGGCGCCCATCGCTGCGGCTGCCGACGGAAAAGGTGCGCCTGCAGGCGCCAAAAAAAAGACCCGGACGATCTATTTGCCGCCTGGTTTCATGAAGGCGCGGCTGCTGACCGGCATCGACGCACTCGCGAGCCGCGACGCGACCTCGAACCCTGAACCGCTGATTGCGCGCGTTCAGGCCCCCGCCGTCCTGCCGAATGACGTAAAGGCCAATCTCTCCGGTTGCTTCGTGATCGGCAATGCGACGGGCAGTCTCGCCAAGGAGCGGGTCGAGGTCCAATTGGTGTCGCTTTCCTGCGTCGATTTCGACGAACGCTCGGTAGTCGATCAGCCGATCAAGGGCTTTTTCGTCGACACAGACGGCAAGAAGGGATTGAGCGGCAAAGTGGTGACGCGCGCTGGAGCGAGCCTCGCACGGGCCTTCATAGCCGGCACGATCAGCGGCATCAGCCAAACGGTCGAGAACACGATCGGGGATGTCTCGACATCCGCGCTCGGCTCGGTGCGGACGCTCGATGCCGGCGACGCGGCCAAGGCCGGCATCGCCGGCGGCTTGTCGAAGTCGTCCGACAAGCTCACGGACTTCTATCTCGATCTCGCGCGCCAGGCAGGCCCCATCGTTGAGGTGGGCGCGGCGAAGGATGTCGTCGTCGTGATCCAGGAGGGCGTGATACTCGAAATCAAGCCGACGGCCGGCAGCAAGTTCTGACTTGCCGCCCCACCTCGCCGTCCATTGCGGCGATTGCCGTGATATCATGGCAACGCACGGCCCTTATGACCTGATAATTGCCGATCCACCCTATGGCGTCACCACGCATGCGTGGGACAAGCGCGTCGATGGCTGGCACATGCTTGCTGCGGAGTGCCTCAAGCCGTCGGGATCGCTCTGGGTCTTCGGGTCGCAGCGCTACCTGCTCGCCGACGCTGACCGCTTCGACGCCGGTGGCCTGCGCTATGCCCAGGACATTATCTGGCGCAAGGCGAACGGGACCGGGTTCGCCGCCGACCGATTCAAACGCGTGCACGAGATCGTGGTGCAATTTTATCGCCGCGATGCGCTGTGGAGGGAGGTCTACAACGATGTCCAGCGCGTTCCGGCAGTGACGCGAAACAAATCGGTCCAGATGAGGCGAGCGGTGAAGCATACGGGGGCCATCGCCGCCGCCGGCTATCGTGATGACGGCACGAGGATCATGAAATCCGTGATAGAGTTGAACAGCGTACGGGGCGGCTTCCATGGAACCGAGAAACCTGTCGCGCTACTCGCGGTCCTGATCCGCACCTCTTGTCCACCGGGTGGCCTCGTCGGCGACTTTTTCGCTGGTTCGGGCGCCGCTGGAGAGGCTGCGGCGGTGAACGGACGGAACTACATCGGCTGCGAAATAGACCCGCACATGGCGGAGAAAGCACGAGGACGACTTGCCGCTCTGGCATAGCCTTCAAGGACCGCTCAATACTTCTGGAAAATCGCCGAACGCTGCCTGAAGCCTATGGAAGGCTTATCGACGGCCTTCGTCGCTAAAGCGTTGGCTCGAATCCGCGGCCACATGCTTCGACTGCTGCCTTAGCCAGGAAATTCGCGATGCCGGCAACGGATTCCTGACGACATAGGTTGAGGGCTTCGACCTCTGTGAGACAGTCGATCCCGTAGCCGAACTGGGCTTGCCAAAGTTGGTCGAACTCTTCGCCATGCTGGTCCATAGCATATTCTGGGTATCGGGGCGTAGCGAGTTTCGCACGATAATGGCTGCCGACTCTTGTCAATCGATGCTTATCGCAACCAGTTTTCAAGCTGAAGGCTTCTCACGCGTGAAAACTCGCGTTCGTTGTCGGATACAAGTATCGCCCCTAGAGCCTGGGCGTGCGCGGCGATCAACATATCATTGGCGCCGATAGGCGTGCCAGCACGCTCGAGTTCAGCACGCAACTGACCGTAGCTGCTGTCGCTGGGATGAGCCAATGGTAGCACCGGCAAGGAACTCAGTATGGCCTCAAGCTGGTCGGCGAGACGCTGGGAGCCTTTCTTTTCCGCGCCAAAGCGAAGCTCGGCCGCTACGATGATGCTGGTGGCGATGTTCTGCTCACCGACGCTCGCAATTTTTGCAGCTATCTGCCCTTGCGGATTGCGAACAAGATCGGAAACGATATTCGTGTCGAGCAGATACGTCGTCACAGTTCCACCGGTTCTGGCGCGGGATCATTGATCTCGGGAAATTCTTCCGCAATCGGCTGAAGCGTCGCGAGCAGAGCTAGCAGCGATTTGGGTGGGGCCGGCTCCAGAACCAGGCGACCATTTTCCTTACGCATGACCGCATCTTCGCCAGGCAACTCGAATTCACGCGGAATGCGCACAGCCTGACTCCGACCGTTTTTGAACAATTTCACATGTCGTTCGATACTCATCGAAACCTCCATAAATGGCATCTAGCATATGCCAAAGCATATGCCAAGCGGAACTCGTGAGATTTTGATCTCCTGCCGCTCAGGAACAGGTCTGACAGAGCTTTTCCAATATTCGATATTGCCCGAGGCGACGCGAGCCTCGTGGCGCCCGCCAGATTCAGCCTCTGTAGAGGAGGATGAATGCGTCGGCGGCGCAACACTCGAAAACCCATAAAAGAAGGGCCAGCTTGCGCCGGCCCTATGAAGTTTTGGGAGAGGATGCCTGAAAGGCACCAACGATATGGGGATCGCCGGTTTATGCTGCAAGTGCGAACGGACAATATTTTCACCAAGATGATTGCCGACTAATCATCGGCCCAATTTGGCATGCAAGCGTGTGCCTCCGAGCGGCAAGTACGTGCCCCACGCCTTGTCCCAGCGCCGGCATCAGCGCCATCCCCGTATCGCGGCTCTCGGGTTCGAAAGCGGCACCAACGCCATTTCCCTGCGCCTCGCGCAGGCATTTTCGGCCTTGCACGGCTGGCGCGGAGGAAAACAATGATTCTTGGCTTTCGACAGATTCGCCCCTTTCGCAAGGGAAGTGCCGCGGCTGTGTGCCTCACCTCCTTGCTGCTCTCGGGCTGTGCGTCACTTGGCTCGGCCATGTCGCCCTACAGTGAGAAGTTCAGCTGCAAAAATGACGATCACGGCCAGTGTATCCACCCCGAGAAAGCCTATGAGGATGCCGCCCAGGGCGTCGCGTCTCGGTCCGATCCCGCGGTAACGAACGACAAGAAGCTGCTCCGGCAGCGCGATCGGAAGCCCCTGTCTGCGGCAAAGCGGGGGAGAAATGTTTCCGCCGATGCCTTCGGCACCTATCGCGACAGCGTCTATCGCGAGCTGCAGGGATTGATCGAAGCACCAGAGACTCCGATGCTGAGGCCAGCGCAGGCTGTCCGGACGCTGATCCTTCCCTATGCCGACCGCAACCGCCCCGACCGACTCTACATGCCGCGCTTCGTCTATTCGGTGCTCGAGACGCCCTCCTGGGTCGTCGGCGGCTATCTGGTACCGCCGGTGTCGCCCGCCTCGCGTGTGCCGGTGCTGGAACAGGTTCGGGAGGTTCCGGGAATCGAGCCGGCCCCGTCCGCGGAGCAAAAACCGTGAAGGCGCTCGGAACCCGCACCGGGGGCGGGCTCACCTTTTCCGATCTCCATCGCAGCGTCGCACGCGACCGCTATTCGGATTTCCTGCCGCTGGTGACCTGGGTCGAGGAAGAAGAAGCCTTCCTCTGCATCGACGATGGCTGGGGCTATGCGTGGGAGCTGACGCCCGCAGCCTATATGTTCGCGCATGTCCACCAGGCACTGCTCGGCCTGTTCAATATCCAGTTCCCGGAGAACAGCGTTCTCCAGCTGATCAGTTTCGCGGATCCGCTGATCGCCCCGGCGCTCGACCAGTATCTCGACCTCAAGAACCGGCCCGATCCGCTGATCCAGGCGTCGGCGCGGCGGACGCACGCCTATCTCAATGAAGGACGCAATGGCCTCGCCGCGCTGCACGGCATTCCGATCCGCGACTTCCGGACCTTCCTCGCGGTGAAGACGCGCCAGCCGATGCACAGCGATCTTCGGCGCCAGATCGAGGAGCAGCTTGCCAAGCTCGGCATCAGGCGCATCGAGCCGCACGAGATGGTGTCCTTCTATCGGCGCATCTTCAACGGCGTCTTCGACGATGCGCCCGGCGTGTTCGCAAGCTGCGCGGCCGATCGGTCGGCTCCGCCGCTCCGCCGGCAGATCATCGACGCGGGCCCCGATCTTGCATTCTATGGTCCCGAAGTCTTCCTCGGCAACCAGGTGGCGCGCTGCCTGACGCCGAAGGCGCCGGCGCGCCGCGTGACGGCCGAGCGCACCAACCGCCTGATGGGCGGCATGCGCGGCAGCGCCGAGGACAGCGACCAGATCGGCGGCCCATTCCTCTATTGCCTCAACATCCTCTTCGACCATTCACAGTTCGAGATTCACAAGCGGGCGCAAATCCTTTCGGCGCAGAAGGCGGCGGGCAGTTTCGCGGTCGAGGTCGGCAAGCAGATCGAGGAGATCGGCTGGGTGCTCGACGAGGTGGGCAACAGCCGCTTCGTGACGGTCTTGCCGACGGTCTGGGTGTTCGGCCGCGACAGCCATCAGGCCCGCGAGATGGCGGCACGTGCCAAGCGCCTCTGGGAAAGCGAGCCGCTCCCCTGGATGGTGCAGGAGGAAAGCTACCTCAACCCGGTCCTGCTTACAGCGAGCCTGCCCTTCGGCCTTTATCCCGAACGCCGCACGATCAAGATGCTCGAGCGCGATTTCAAGATTCCGGTGAAGGCGACCGCGCTGATG